>Ga0310121_10000461_pt1 | contig 44453 bp, 43 predicted proteins | sample CB27_Tmax_986_MG_FD_203504 | JGI IMG/M metagenome (GOLD analysis project Ga0310121, IMG submission 203504) | Marine microbial communities from Western Arctic Ocean, Canada - CB27_Tmax_986 | ecosystem: Environmental > Aquatic > Marine > Oceanic | place: Canada: Western Arctic Ocean | collected... | reverse complement strand
GCGCCGCGAGCGGCTTCTGTTCGCGGCCATCGACTCGGTGGCGGACAACCCCTACAACACGTACACGCAGCGAGGCCTGCCTCCGGGTCCCATCGGGGCACCCGGTGAGGCAGCGCTTGAGGCGGCGCTGTACCCCTCCGATGAACCCTACCTCTATTTTGTGGCTCGTCCAGACGGAACCCACATCTTCACTCGAAGTCTGGAAGAGCATAATCGCGCCCGCGGCACCGCTCGACGCGAATGGGATCTAGCCTCTAGTCAGGAGTGACGGAACGCTCCCCGAGGTCTGACGTGGATCGGGCGAATCTCGCACGACGCCTGCGGCTGGTAGTCATCACCGATGAGGCGCTAGCGGAACCTCGTGGTCTCGTGCACGTCCTCGGCCGGGCCCTAGACGGTGGCGCAACAGCCATTCAACTCCGCAGCAAGAGCTCGAGCGCCAGAGAGCTCCTTGACTTGGCTCGGAAGCTCCTCCCGATGGTGCGGGCCGCCGGAGCCCTGTTCATCGTCAATGACCGGCTCGACGTCGCGCTGGCCGCCGGGGCCGATGGCGTGCACCTCGGCCCGGACGATCCGCCGGTTCGAGCGGTGCGGCAGGCCGTGGCGGACGACTTCATCATCGGGTGCTCCGTCGACACGGTAGAGGATGCCGCTCAGGCCGAAGCAGACGGAGCTGACTATATCGGCGTCGGTACAGTGTACCGAACCGCCAACAAGCCAGACGCAGGAGATGTCATCGGCCTCCCGGGACTCGAGCAGGTGGTAGGGGGCGTTAACATTCCAGTCGTGGGGATTGGCGGGATCACACCCGAGCGGGCACACGACGTGGCAAAGACTGGCGCATGTGGAGCCGCCGTTATCGGTGCCGTCATGAGCGCCGAGGATCCGGCGGGAGCTGTGCGGGCGTTGCTGAGCACTTTCGACTGAAGTCACCGACGTGTTGCACACGCTCGCCCTATCGTTCTCCCGCTTCGAGAAGTGCTCCAACCTGATCCTCGGTCACGAAAAAGTCGCCGAGCCCTACGCCGCGGTCTGGATCGTGCCAGTCCGATCCTCCTGAAACGAGCAGATCGAAGCTCTCGGCGGCCCGTCGCAGCTTCTCGATAAGTTTCGGTTCCGAACGAGGTCGGTACACCTCCACTCCCCTGAGACCGGCACTCACAAACTCCGGCAAGAGGCGGTCAAAGGACCGGCGGGGCGGGTGTGCCCACACCGGAATCCCACCACCATCGACGATCAATTGAATCGCCTCGTCGGGTGCGGCCAGGCGTGTGGGAACAAAAGCGGGGTGTCGATCCCCAATGAGCCGATCGAACGCGTCCACCACCGAGTTCGCATAACCGCGACTCACCAGTGCACGGGCCAGATGCGGTCGTCCGATCGCGAAGCGGTTCGGTCCGGCCTCGTCCGTGACATCGTCCATCACGATCATGAGGCCCTGCTGCCGCAGACGGTCCACCATGTCCTTCATGCGACGTTCACGGCCCTTCACGGCACGCCGTTCGTGCCCCTTGACGGAGGCCGCCTCCGGATCCACAAAATACCCGAGAATGTGGTACTCGGCACCGTCCCAAGTGCTGCTAACCTCTATACCGGCAATAACTTGGATGGGCCGGTCAACCGCGGCTGTCATGGCTACGTCGAGGCCGGCTACCGTGTCGTGGTCCGTGATCGAAACAACGTCGAGTCCGCCGTCCACCGCGAGGTCGATGACCTCTGGGGCATCACAGGCACCGTCCGACGCCGTCGTATGAATGTGGAGGTCGAATCTCATATGGCTATGAGTAACGCCGTTCTACTCACTCCGCCTCGTTCATCGCGTCCCAGATGCCATCCACGTCGACGGCGGCTCCGGCTGGTAGCTGCTCCGGGGCTTCCGCGCCCCCGAACTCCGTGAGGACCACCAGCTCCGCACCCTCGACCTTGAGTACGCCGCCAGCCACGAAAAGACGCTGGCTCCCACCGCCCGGAAGATCGATTGACAGATCCCCGGAACCCAGAAGCGCGATCATGGGCGCGTGCCCGGGCAATATGCCCACCCGTCCGTCCCATGCGGGGGCCACGACCGATACGGCCGGCCCCTCGAAGAGCAGCGACTCGGGCGATACGACGCGGACCTGTAACTCCGCCATCAGCCCGCGAGCTCTTCGCCGGCGGCGATCACCTCTTCGATCCCGCCCTTCATGTAAAACGCCTGCTCGGGAAGGTGATCGAACTCACCCCCGGCCACGCGCTCGAAGGACTCCACCGTGTCGTCGAGCTTCACGTATTGACCGGAGATCCCGGTGAACGTCTCCGCCACGTGGAACGGCTGCGAGAGGAAGCGTTCGATCCTGCGCGCTCGGTTCACGAGCACCTTGTCTTCCTCAGTGAGTTCGTCCATGCCCAGGATGGCGATGATATCCTGCAAGTCCTTGTACCGCTGCAGGATACGCTGTACTTCGGCGGCCACCGCATAGTGGCGCTCACCGAGGAACTGCGCGTCGAGGATCCGCGAGCTGGAGTCGAGCGGATCCACGGCGGGGTAGATGCCCTTCTCCGAAATCGCCCTCGACAGCACGGTCGTCGCGTCCAGGTGCGTGAACGCCGTCGCGGGCGCCGGATCCGTCAGGTCGTCCGCCGGCACGTAGATCGCCTGGACGGACGTGATGGAGCCATCCCGTGTGGAGGTGATGCGCTCCTGTAGCTCGCCCATCTCGGTACCCAACGTGGGCTGATATCCCACGGCCGAGGGCATGCGCCCCAGAAGCGCCGACACCTCGGATCCCGCCTGAGTAAACCGGAAGATATTGTCGATGAAGAGCAGGACGTCCTGCTTCTCCACGTCACGGAAGTACTCGGCGATGGTCAGTCCGCTCAGGCCGACCCGCAGACGGGCGCCGGGAGGCTCGTTCATCTGGCCATAACACAGCGCTGTGGACTCGAGCACGCCCGACTCCTTCATCTCGAGCCAGAGGTCATTGCCTTCACGGGTACGCTCACCCACACCGCAAAAAACGGAACGTCCGCCGTGCTCCATGGCGATGTTGTTGATGAGCTCCATGATGATGACCGTCTTACCGACACCGGCGCCCCCGAACAGGCCCGTCTTGCCGCCTTTTACGTAAGGCGCCAACAGGTCGATGACCTTGATGCCGGTCTCGAAGACCTCGGTTTTGGGCTCGAGTCGGTGGAACTCGGGAGGCTCCCGGTGAATGGGCCAGCGCTCTACCTCGCCACCATCCTCGGCCGTGACCGGGCCCTGCTCATCGACCGGCTCGCCGAGCACGTTCAGAATTCGTCCGAGCGCGGGGGGGCCCACCGGAACCGTAATGGCGCTACCGGTGTCGACCACGTCCATCCCGCGGGTCACGCCATCGGTCGACGTCATCGACACGGTTCGCACCATGCCCCGTCCAATGTGCTGCTGTACCTCGAGGACGAGGTTGACGTCCGCCCCCTCGCCACCCGAAGACTTGATGGCCAGCGCGTTATAGATGTCCGGTAAGTGCTCGGGATCGAACTCCACATCCAACACCGGACCGATGACCTGGACGACCCTACCAATATTCGTTTCTGCCATGGATTCCTGTCTCCGGTCGCTGGTCGGCCTTTGCCCCCTACTCGAGGGCGGCCGCTCCACCGACGATTTCGGCGATCTCCTGGGTAATTTGACCCTGACGGGCTCGGTTATAGGTACGGGTGAGGTATTCGAGCACGTCGCCCGCGTTGTCCGTAGCACTCTTCATGGCGCTGCGCCGGGCCCCTTGTTCGGCGGCTACGTTTTCGACCAGCGCCCGGTGTATCGCATTGCGGAGGTAGGCCGGAAGTAGCCTCTCCAGAATTGCGTCGGCCTTCGGCGTCAGAATGAAGTTGTCGAGGCCCCGCGACTTGGGTCCGCCCTGCGGCCGGATCGGGAGCAGCTCCGTGACCCTCGGAGGCGTCGACATGGCCGACCTGAACTCCGAACTCACGATGTACACCGCGTCGACGCGGCGTTCGGCAAACTCGTCCCGTAGACCCTCGATCACCGACTCCGCTTCTTCCATCGAGGGGCTGTCCCCGATGTCAACCCGCGTCGACGCGATCGGGTGCCCACGAAAGCGGAAGTAGGCAATGCCCTTCTTGCCGACGATGTGGAGATCCGTCTTGATCGATTCTCCGGCGAGCCTCGCCAAAAGAGCGCGCGCCTCCTTGATGAGGTTTGCGTTGAACCCCCCCGCCAAGCCACGATTGGCAGTGAGAAGCAGGATTGCGGCCCGCTTTACCTTCTCTGGGCGTCGGAGAAGGGGAAATGTTTCCGAGAGCTCCGGGGCGTACAAGCTCCCGACGATCGACGCCAGCGCATCACTATAGGGCGCCACCGCTCGAACCCGATCCGTGGCCTTCTTCAGCTTCGAGGTGGCCACTAATTCCATGGTTCGCGTGATCTGTCGGGTGTTCTCGACCGACTTGATCCGCCGTTTGACGTCGCTCCCGCCTGCCATCGCCTACTCGCTCTCCACCACGGTCGTGTCATTCACCTCAGGAAACCGCCCCCGAAATCGCCGCTTCGGCCGGAGCCTCCGCCCCCACCTCCGCCTCTACCTCGGCCACGAAGATCTCGTTGTACTCTTCGATGGACGCGACCAGCTTCGCCGTTATCTCGTCCGTGAGCTCCTTCTGCTCGCGTATGCCCGTCAACAGATCGTCGTGTTGCGTACCGAGGAAGTCGTGGAAGCCACTCTCCCAACGCCTCAAGTGCCGAACCTCGACACCGTCCAAATGCCCCTCGGTGGCGGCGAAGATCACGCAGACCTGATTCTCCACAGCCATGGGCTGGTACTGCCCCTGCTTCAGGACCTCCACCGTGCGCTCGCCTCTCGCGAGCTGAGCCTGCGTCGCGGCATCCAGATCGGAGCCGAATTGCGCGAACGCCTCCAGCTCCCGGTACTGCGCCAGGTCGAGCCGGAGACGGCCCGCCACCTTCTTCATGGCCTTGATCTGAGCGGCACCCCCTACACGGGACACAGAAATGCCGACGTTGACCGCCGGACGGACCCCGGAGTTGAACAGATCGGGCTCGAGGTAGATCTGGCCGTCCGTGATGGAGATCACGTTCGTGGGGATGTATGCCGACACGTCACCGGCCTGCGTCTCGATGATCGGGAGCGCGGTCATGGATCCCCCGCCCTGAGCGTCGGACAGCTTGGCCGCGCGCTCGAGGAGGCGTGAGTGCAGATAGAACACATCTCCCGGGAAGGCCTCGCGCCCCGGTGGGCGCCGCAAAATCAGCGAGAGCTGCCGGTAGGCGGTGGCCTGCTTGGAGAGGTCGTCGAAGACGACGAGTGTATGCTTGCCCTTCCACATGAAGTGCTCGGCAATGGCGCAAGCCGCGTAGGGTGCGATGTACTGCATGGGCGCCGGATCGGAGGCGTTGGACGCCACGACGATCGTGTAGTCCATGGCGCCGTGGTCCCGAAGCGTCTCGACCACGCCGGCCACGTTGCCGGCCCGCTGCCCGATGGCGCAGTACACGCAGATGACGTCCGTCTCTTTCTGACTGATGATCGCGTCGAGGGCGATCGCCGTCTTGCCTGAGCCCCGGTCGCCGATGATGAGCTCACGCTGGCCCCGTCCGATCGGGATCATCGAGTCGATCGCCTTGAGACCCGTCTGGAGGGGCTCGCTGACGGGCTGCCTCATCACGATGCCCGGAGCGACAACGTCGATTTTCCGATTTTCCTCGATCGGTTCGATCGGACCCTTGCCGTCGATCGGATTACCGAGCGAATCCACGACCCGGCCGATGTACCCGCTACCCGTCGGGATGTCGAGCACGCGTCCGGTACGCCGGACCTGGTCGCCCTCGTGCAGCGCGGTCCAATCCCCCATGATGACCGCGCCGATGTTGTCCTCTTCGAGGTTGAGCGCGAGAGCCGTCACCGGCTCGTCGGAGTCGGCGGGCATGATCTCCAGCATCTCGCTGGCCATCGCCTTGGTCAGGCCATAGATGCGGGCGATGCCGTCCTTCACCTCGAGGACTTCACCGACCTCCTCGGCCTGAAGCGCTTCGCCGTAGTTCTCAATTTCCGAAAGAAGGACGCCCTTGATTTCGCTCGCCCGGAGTCCTGCGTCGTTAGCCATTGCGTAATCCTGTCATTCCATCACGAGGGCCGGCTTGCGCCGACCGGATCTGTACCGTCAAACCCCACCCACCGTGGGGAGATCAGCCTTCATTAGCCTTCGGCGCATCCCGTCCAGTTGGCGCCTCAAGGATCCATCGTAGATCGTGTCGCCCGTCCGGAAGATCGCCCCACCGAGGATGCCCGGCTTGACCCGGACGTGTGGGATGGCGGTCTTCCCCAACGCCGCGGTCAGCCATTTTTCCATTTCCGCGACCACCTCTTCGTCGAACTCGCGGGCCAACGTCACCTCGACGTGCACCCGGTTGAAGTGCTCGTCCATGAGGCTCTTGTACTCCCGCGCCATCACCCTCAGCAGGCGCTGCCGCCTCTTATCGAGTGTGATCAGCACGAAATCAACGAGTTTCGCAGGTAAGTTGGCGCCGAAAACCTTACGCACTACCACCTTCTTCTGCGCCACGGCAATTCTGGGCGTCTCCAAAAAGCGACGGAAGTCGTCATTCTCGTCGATGAGGACCGCGACCATCTCGATGCCCGCGCCGAAGGCCTCGACGCCCTCGTGACGCTCGGCCAACGCGAAGAGCGTTTCGGCGTAGTTGCGAGCGACGGTTTCGTCCCTCATGCCTCGATCCCGTTCCCGCTACTCAGTTCATCGATGAAGCCCATGACCAGTTCACGGTCCTTTTTCTCGTCGAGGCTCTCCTGGACCAGCTTCCCCGCCGCAGCGAGCGCCAGGTCCACGGATTCCTTCCGGAGCTCGCCGAGCGCCGCATCCTTCTCGCGTTCGATCGACTCTCGGGCGCGTTCGATCATGGCGTCGCCCTCGGCTCGGGCCTTCTCTTCGATGTCCCGGCGGACTCTCTCGCCCGCCTCCTTGCCCTCAGCGATCACCTGCTGCGCCTGCCGCCTGGCGTCGGCCATCTGCTGGCGATGTTCCGCCAACAACTTGGCCGCCTCTTCCCGCTCATTCGCGGCCTGGTCGAGCGTGCCCTGAATGCCGTCCTCGCGAGCCTGCACCATCTCGAGGATCGGCCCCCACGCGAACTTCCAAAGAATGCCGAGCAGTATGAGAAAGACGAGCGTTGTCCAGACCGAGAGGCCCAGGTTTAGGTCGAACATCCCACCCCCACCCTCTTGCGCCATCACTGGCACGGGAAGAATCAACCCGTGGGACCCGAGGACCGCGAGCATCCGTCTACGTGTCACTGATTTATCATCAGAAACGCGAGGCCGACACCGAAGAGCGCCACACCCTCGATGAGCGCAGCGAAGATGATCGCCGCCGTCTGAATATCACCCTTGGCTTCCGGTTGGCGTGCGATCCCCTGGGCCGCAGCTGATCCGATGGGGCCGATTCCGAGTCCCGCGCCGAGCACGGCGCCCCCGATCGCGAGACCCGCGCCAATGAGACCAATGGAGCTTCCGGCTGCTTCCCCATTCGCGGCAGCCTCCTGAACGACGGTAACGAGTGCGTGCAGCATCGTGTGTCCTTTGTTGTGTGACGGTGATTAATGAGCGTGACGTATCAGTCCAATGAAGACGGACGTGAGGATCGCGAAGATATAGGCCTGCAAAAGGGCGATGAACAGCTCCAGAATCATGAGCACGCTGGCCATCCCGACCGACGCAACGCCCATGAGGTAGCTCTGAAGCACGAAAATCATTCCCATGACCGCCAGGATCAGCGTATGTCCGGCCGTCATGTTGGCGAGCAGTCGGATCGCCAGCGCGAAAGGCTTAGTCAACTTTCCCAGGAACTCCACCGGAGTCAGGATGACCAGTATGGGCAGCTGCATCAACTTCGGAAGGCCCGGGGGGAGATAGAAGATCGTCTTGGCGTACCCGACGGGGCCGAGAGCCCGAAATCCAGAGACTTCGATTACGATGAAGCTGATGACGGCCAGTGCAGCGGTCACGGAGAGGTTCGCCGTGGGCGTGATCCCCAGAGGCGTGAGTCCGATCAGGTTCATGCCCAGAATGAAGAAGAAGATCGTGAGAATGAACGGCGCGAAGCCGTCCGCGCCATGTCCGATGTTCGTCCGAACCACCTCATCACGGAAGTAGACGATCATCGCCTCCACAGCGTTGGCGAAGCCGCTAGGAGCCTTCTTGTTGCCCCCCTTTCGGAGAGCTACGGCCAACGGAATGAACGTCGCCAACAGGAGGAGGGCGACCAGCACCATGACCACCATTTGACGGGTAGGAGACAGGTCGATCGTAAGGGACCCAATATGAATCGGGTCGATGCTGAGTGGCTCGAGGCTCCAGTGGCCACCCGCGAACTCGATCTCCTTCGCGTCCCCGATATGGTGTTGGATGAAATCCGGAAGCTCCCCCATAGGCATAGGGCCCGCCGATTCCCCGCCGAGCACCTCTTGGGGGCCCTGTTCCTGAAGAACTCCGAATAGCCTCATTACGCTCCCTGTGCGTCCTTACTCGCGCGCTTGAGAAAGGCTGGCTCCACCAGCAGCAGGCCGAAGAAGAATCCTGCGAGAGACAGAAGCAGGGCTTCAGATCCTACCGACTCCATGCGCGCCACCGTGAATCCGACGACGACGACCACTAAGACCCGGACCGCAATTCCGACACCCCACCAGAGAAAGAAACGAGAGGGCTCTCCTTGAGCACGAAGCAACAACCCGAACGCTGTTACTTGCACCGGAAAGGCGATACCTGCGGCGAGAAGGACCCCTCTCTTGCCGTCGTCTTCCAGAAACGGCAAAAGCGAGACCGCCGCGACGGTCACCATCAAGAGTCCGGTCAAGGCGTACTGACCTAGAGCCCTCAATCTTCGTCGTTCTCCTCGCCGCCCTGCTCCAGGCGGGGCCGTATTACCAATTTGAGGTAGAGGCTGTAAAAGCCCGCCGCACCCCCGATGAACATTCCCGTGAGCGTCAGCAACGATTCGGCTCCGATTCTCTTGCCGATTTCGAACCCGGCCCACCCGAAGAGCGCCACAGAGGCGGCCAAGGCCGTCCCGTGACCCAAAAATTGGGACGAGGCGCGCATCACGTCACGGTCGCGCGCTCCATCCGGATCTCGTTCCCCAGACATACGTTGGAAACTCCGGTGGCAAGCCTAAAGCCTGATAAAGGTAGATCCTTGTGAAAAATTGCGCAAGCGACATTTTGGCATGAAAAAAGGGCGATTCGGGGGGTTCCTCGGCGCTTGACGCGGTGATCGCCCGGCGTCAACTTCGCGACGTCGAGCGGGGTATCAAAACGGCCCCCCACACGGAGATGGCTCTCGATTCGAGCGGTTATGCGAACGGGATCTCGGACGCCGGGTGGCGGGTACGGTGCATTGTCCCGAGCCCCACTTGGGGCGAACCGCCGAGGGCGGTCGAGGGGTTCTTACGGAAGGCGAAAGCGACGCGATGACGTCAACGACAGAGACGGTTGCACAGGATAGAGACCTGGAGCTTCTCCAACGGGTAGCTCAGGTCGCAGAAGAAATTAGAGCGGAAATATCGAAGCGGGTGGTCGGGCAGAAGGAGGTCGTCGAGGGTCTCTTGACGGCTCTGCTCGCGAACGGCCATACGCTCTTGGTGGGAGTTCCCGGACTGGCCAAGACCTTATTGATCTCCACACTGGCCGAAGCCCTCGATCTTGAGTTCAGCCGCATCCAGTTCACCCCAGATCTCATGCCCACGGATATCACGGGGACCGAGGTCATCGAGGAGGATCGCTCCACCGGTCGCCGTATGTTCCGATTCGTGCGGGGACCGATCTTTGCGAACGTCGTGCTGGCGGACGAGATCAACCGTACGCCCCCGAAAACGCAGGCCGCGCTCCTACAAGCCATGCAGGAGCGCGAGGTGACCGCCGCCGGCGAGACCTATCCGCTTTCTCCCCCGTTCTTCGTGCTCGCCACGCAGAACCCGATCGAGCAGGAGGGGACATACCCTCTTCCCGAGGCTCAACTCGACCGATTCATGTTGGAGTTACCGATCGGCTACCCTTCGAAGGACGAGGAGGAAGAAGTCGCGATGAGGACGACAGGAGAGGAGGATCCGAAGATCGAACCTGTCGTGGGAGCGGAGGAGTTGATCGATCTCCAACACTTGGTGCGCCGCGTTCCGGCTCCGCCATCCCTCGTCTCCTTCGCGGTCCATCTGGCGAGGTCGACGCGGCCCGGCCTGGATGAGACGGCCGCCGTATCGCAGAAGTACGTGAGTTGGGGAGCGGGCCCGCGTGCCTCGCAGTATCTGGTTCTCGGCGCGAAGGCGCGGGCAGCGTTGCGAGGAGATCCCACCCCTTCGTATGACGACGTTCGGGCCGTAGCCCCCGCCGTGTTGGCGCACCGCATCGTGCTGAACTTCGAGGCTGAAGCCGACGGACGGGCCACCCGAGACGTCATAGCGGAGCTGCTTCTGGAAGCGACTGAATGGACGTAGGTCCGAGTATCGAGGCGGGCGAACGCCCGCCGGGTACAACGTCGTTTCACCAGTCGGGGTCAACATGATCTGGGTGTTGGCCGTGGTGGCCACTTTGTCGATTCTCGGGTCCGCCCTCTGTTCGGCAGCCGAAGCATCGACCTTCGGTATCGGGTCCTCGCGTCTGCGAACTCTCGAGGAGGAGGGCTTTAGGGGAGCGCAAGCATTGGTCGACCTCCGGGGACGCTCCGAGAGCGTTCGGGCAGCGCTGCTCCTCCTCAACGGGCTCCTGCAAGCGGTCGCCGTCGGCACCCTCGTCATGTTGGGGGGAGCATTGTGGCCGCCCAACGGGGCATGGATTGGCCTGCTGGCGGGCACCGCTACCGTGCTGGTCTTCGGGCGCGGTATTCCGCGATTCGTCGCGGGCGGGCGGCCGATCCGCATCGCCCTCGCCTCGGCCCCCGCACTGATCAAGGTTGAACGAGTCGTCCATGCCCTTTCGTCCCCCTTCACTCGCTTCGGCGCACTCTTCCACGGCCCAGAGGATGGTGAGGTCTCGACCGAGGAGGAGCGATCCGTTCGTGAGCTCACCGAATTGGGCCAGGAGGAAGGGCTCGTGGGCGAAGACGAGCACCTCCTCGTGGAGCGCGCTTTTCGGCTCGACGAACTGACTGCCTGGGACGTAATGACGCCGAGGGTGGATATCTTCGCCTGGAATAGCTCGCTCACGCTGCAAGAGATCGTCGGAGAGCTCGAGGCCGTGCCGTACTCCCGCGTCCCAGTCTACAATGAGTCGATGGACGATATCAGTGGCATCCTCTACGTCCGGGAAGCCTACGAGACGTACGTCGCAGGCCGTACGATGACGACGCTGGCCCAGCTGGCGCGCGAACCGCTGTTCGTCCCTGGCTCCCTTCCCCTCACCCGTCTTCTACGGCAATTCCAGGTCCGGCGAATGCACATGGGCATCGTAGCGGACGAGTTTGGGGGTACCGACGGCCTCGTCACTCTCGAAGACATCCTCGAGGAGCTGGTCGGCGAGATCGTCGACGAGACCGATGTCGCGGAGGAACCCCTCGTGCGCATTTCCCGGACGGAGGTCGTGGCGCCAGGTGCAATCGACCTGAGGGAGATCAACTACGCCTTCAACGTCGCGCTACCCCAACTCGAACACCGGTCCCTCAACGGATTCATCCTCGAGGAGCTGGGCCACGTGCCGCGAGCGGGAGAAAGCGTGGAGCGGGCGGGCGTAAGGATCGACATCCTGGAAGCTTCGGACACCCAAGTGACACGGGCCCGGCTCACCAAGCTCGCTGCACCAGACCGAGAGGATTCGGCATAGTTTCGTGGCCATTCTCCTTCCCTTCTATGGCAAGACACCGCGAATCGCCGATTCGGCGTTCGTCGCTCCCAACGCGGTTATCATCGGGGATGTGACGGTCGAGGAGGAAGCGAGCGTCTGGTTCGGCGCCGTTCTCCGTGGGGACGATCCGGACAACGGCATCGTTGTGGGGGCGGGCACGAATGTGCAGGACAACTGCGTCGTGCACGTGGGTGGGTGGGCCCCCACGCACATCGGAAAGCATGTCACGGTGGGTCATGGTGCAAAGTTCGAGAGTTGCTCCATTGGCGATCGATCCGTCATCGGAATGAACGCCGTGATCCTCCAAGAGGCTCGCATCGGAAAGGAATGTGTGATCGCGGCCAACGCAGTGGTGCTCGAGGGCGCAGAGATTCCGGACCGGAGCCTCGTCGCCGGTGTCCCGGGCACGATCAAGAAGCGGATCGAGGGATCAGCGGCCGAGTGGATCGCGAAGGGCGGAAGGCACTACGTCGACCTGTCGAGAATCTATCTAGGGAAGGGCGTCGGTGATGTGACCACCCAGAAGTGCGAGCTGTGCGGAGGGCCTGTCGTGGAACGCCACTGCAAGGTGCTCTGTCTTTCTTGCGGATACCAGAGGGACTGCTCGGACCCTTAGGACTGGTCTTGCGGACCGTCGTAGTCGCATCCGAGCGCCGCATCGCGCATCGGTCGCGACGCTCAAGGAAGCTGAAGGATCGTCGTGGTGTACCATGCGATGATGGACGCTCCCCACCCGTAGGTCACGGCGGCCCCAGCGGCGAGAAAGATTCCAAACGGCACGAGCTTTTGCGTCTTGTAGGATATCGGCCCGAAGATGACGGACCCGAGGAGGGCGCCCAAGAAGATCGTCAGGAGCACGCCGGCCATTCCCAGGAAGGACCCGGCCATGGCCATCATCTTGATGTCACCCCCCCCCATCGCGTCCTTCTTGAACATCCACTTCCCACCTACGGCGATAGCCTGGAGAAGCCCGAATCCGAGTGCGGCACCCAACAACGCCTCGAGTGGTGCCAGGCCACCCGGAAAGAAGGCCATCGCGACGCCGATGAGCAGCCCCCCCAGGGAAAATTGATCGGGGATGATGTAGAACCGCGCGTCGGTGAGGGCGATCCCGAAGAGGATGGTGAGAAAAACCCCGCCGCGCAGTGCCTCCCACGAAAGTCCGGCATAGCTGAACATGCCCGCCCACACGAGCCCGGTGGCCAACTCGACCAAGGGATACTGGACTGAGATCTGCCCACGACAGGCGCGGCACCGACCCCTCAACATGATGAAACCCAGGACTGGGACGTTGTCGTACCAGCGGATGTCCGCCCTACACTTCGGACAGTGCGAACCCGGGAAAAGGACCGACTCATCCTGTGGCCAACGCAGTGTGCACACGTTCAAAAAGGAGCCTATGGTCAGCCCGGAGAGCCCGGCGATGGCGGTTACGACCCAAGGATTGATCAAGATGAGACGCTCCCAGGGGTGAGTAGAACGTATAGAAGAATCGAGCCTGCGACCCCGGCGTTCAAGGAGTTTGGCCTGCCCGGCATCGGGATCCCAACCCGTTGCCGTGCCGCCACTAGGATCTCGGCGCGGAGTCCGACACCCTCGTTCCCGACGGCCAGAGCCCAGGGCCTTTCGGGCCCGAGTGCGTTAACGTCGTCACCGGCCGGGTCCGCCGCCAGCACACCGATGCCTCTATCTTCCAGCCAAGGTCCGCAGCTCGTCCAGTCCGCCCGGACCACGTCCACATGGAAGCTCGCCCCGGCGGAGGCCCTCACCGCCTTGGCGTTCCAAGGGTCGACCGAGCCGTCGAGTACGACGACCGCTCCGACGGCGAAGGCGTGCGCAGCTCGGACGAGTGTCCCCAGGTTACCGGGGTCCTGGAGTCCATCGAGGAGCAGAAGTGTCCGGGGGTCACGATCCTGCAATTCGGTCAGATCCATCCTCGGTTCGCTACAGATGAGGAGCACTCCCTGCGGGTGTTCGGTGTCGGAGAGTTGCGAGAGCTCCGCATCGTCCACGAGGGCGATATCGACGCCCCGATCGGCAAGGTCCGAAGCAAGCACACGGCCGACCTCGGAGTCGTTCAAGCGCGAAGAGAGTACCCCGAAGCGCACGTCCGGGCCGGCTGAAAGGACCTCCCGGGCCGCGCGAACGCCCTCGACCAGGACCAGCCCCTCCCGGGGGCGGCCCTTCCGTGTCTTCAGCCGCTCGACCAGCCGGCGCCTCTCCTGACTCAGCATCTCTCGCTCGGCATCCTTCACCCACATCGGGGGCGGTCTGGGGATCTCTTGCCCGGCACCCAGTTTCCAGTCAGTGTGTAGCCTTCATGAATAACCCACCATCTGTGGCCCTCACAATCGCGGGTAGTGACAGCGGCGGCGGCGCCGGCATCCAAGCGGACCTGAAGACCTTCCACTCTTTCGGTGTGTTCGGCTGCAGCGCGCTGACGGCCGTGACCGCCCAGAACACCGTGGAGGTCGTAGCGGTACATCCCGTACCTGAAGATGTGGTCCGCGCCCAGATCGACGCAGTGGCCACCGACCTCCCTCCGGACGCAGTTAAGACGGGCATGCTCGCCACCACCGCGGTGGTCGAGACGGTGGCGGACACCCTCGTGGAGCATCGGTTTCCGAACTACGTGCTCGATCCGGTCATGGTCTCGACCAGTGGACATCGTCTCCTCGACGACGACGCCGTAGATGCGATTCGCCGAGAGCTACTCCCCCTAGCAGGGGTGGTGACCCCCAATCTGCACGAGGCGCGGATACTCACCGGACGAGCGATCTCACGTCGCGAGGAGTTCCACGACGCCGCCCGTGCGCTAATCGACCTCGGTGCCACGGCCGCGCTCGTGAAGGGTGGACACCTTGAGGGAGGTGAGGCTGTCGATCTGTTGCTGACTCCCGAGGGGGAGCACATCTGGTCGCGTCCGCACCTCGCTACGACCGCAGGGCACGGGACCGGCTGCACGCTCTCGGCAGCGCTAGCCGCTGGCTTGGCCCTGGGTCGGACGCTCCCCGAGGCCGTCACGGACGCCGTAGGCTACGTGGCGCGTGCTCTGGCCGACGCACCCCTGCTCGGGGCTGGCCATCGGCCCATCAACCACCTCGTGCCGCCGTGGGGGGATTGATCGGATCCCGGAGACCACGTGCGCCGGGTCTCCGCCGTAAGAACGAGTCGCCGATCTGCCATTTGGGCACCATACAGCTCCATAAGCCGCCAGTTTGGCGGGTTTTTGGCCCTTCTGCCCGGCATGATCATTGCATTTGGCCAGCCGTGATACCACGCCCCCGCATCGTGCCGAAGGGCTTTACGTAATCGTTCGTCGTACTCTGAGGAGCAGACATGGGAAAGGTTATCGGGATCGACCTGGGGACAACCAATTCGGTCGTCGCAGTGATGGAGGGCGGTGAGCCGGTCGTCATCCCCAATTCGGAGGGCGGGAGAACCACGCCATCCGTAGTGGCTTTCACCAAGGACGGCGAACGGCTGGTGGGTCAGGTAGCCCGTCGCCAAGCGATCACCAATCCCGAAAACACGATCTTCTCGATCAAACGCTTCATGGGCCGGAAGGGCTCTGAGGTGACCGAGGAGCAGAAGCTCGTCCCCTACGAGGTCAAGACGGGAAAGAAGAGGCTCGTGGAGGTAAAGATTCCGAACGCCGACAAGACGTTCACGCCTCCCGAAATTTCGGCCATGATCCTGCAGAAGATGAAGCAGACCGCAGAGGACTACCTAGGCCAGAAGGTCGAGCAGGCGGTCATCACGGTTCCGGCCTACTTCAACGACGCCCAGCGCCAGGCCACGAAGGACGCCGGAAAGATCGCAGGACTCGAGGTGCTCAGAATCATCAACGAGCCCACGGCGGCCGCCCTGGCCTACGGGTTGGATAAGAAGGCCGATGAGAAGATCGCGGTGTTCGATCTCGGGGGAGGAACCTATGACATCTCGGTGCTTGAGCTCGGAGACGGCGTGTTCGAGGTGAAGTCGACGAACGGGGACACGCACCTCGGGGGTGACGACTTCGACCAGAAGGTCATCGGCTGGTTGGTGGCGGAGTTCAAGAAGGACCAGGGGATCGATCTCTCCAAGGACGCCATGGCGCTTCAGCGCCTGAAGGAGGCGTCGGAGAAAGCCAAGATGGAGTTGTCATCGACCCAACAGACCGATATCAACCTGCCCTTCATCACGGCCACACAAGAGGGTCCCAAACACCTCAACTATACGCTCTCCAGGGCGAAGTTCGAGCAGTTGGTGGACGACCTCGTACAGCGGACGATCCCGCCGATGAAGCAGGCGCTCGAGGACGCGGGCATCGATCCGTCGGCGATCGACGAGGTGATCCTGGTCGGGGGCTCCACGCGAATTCCGAAAATCCAGGAGATTGTCGAGGAGTTCTTCGGCAAGGAGCCACACAGGGGCGTGAACCCGGACGAGGTCGTCGGCGTGGGAGCATCCATCCAGGGAGGCGTGCTATCGGGAGACGTGACCGACCTACTCCTCTTGGACGTGACGCCACTGTCGCTCGGCATCGAGACCCTCGGTGGCGTCATGACACCACTGATCACGCGAAACACCACGATCCCGACCGAGAAGGCCGAAGTCTTTTCGACGGCCGAAGACAATCAGACCACGGTCGAGATCCATGTTCTCCAAGGCGAGCGTAAGATGGCGCTCGACAACAAGACGATCGGGAAGTTCCAGCTCACGGGAATTCCACCGGCACCGCGCGGTCTGCCGCAGGTCGAGGTCACGTTCGACATCGACGCCAACGGGATCCTCAACGTGTCGGCGAAGGACAACGCTACCGGCAAGGAGCAGAAGATCCGTATCGAAGGGTCCAGCGGTTTGAGTGATACCGAGATCGACAAAATGGTCAAGGATGCAGAGGCCCACGCCGGCGAGGACGAGGAGCGGCGGGCGAACGTCGAAGCCCGCAACCAACTCGACTCTCTCGTCTATCAGGTCGAGAAAGACTCTGCCGAGTGGGGAGATCAGGTATCTGAAGAAACCAAGGAGAGGCTCGCTGCGGCCGTAAAGACTGGCAAGGAGGCCCTGAAGGGTGAGGATTCCGCGACCTTCAACGAGGCCCGCGACGAGCTCATGCAAGCTTTCAGTGCGGCAGGCCAGGAGATGTACCAGCAGCAATCTGCCGAAGTCGAGGAAAGTGATGAGGGAGATGCGGGTGACGACGATGTCGTGAGTGAGTCCGAGGAAGAGAATTCCGAAGAAGAGGTCGTCGAGGCCGACTACGAGATCGTAGACTGATGTCGCAGACAGGGGTCGGGCTCGGCTGGCCGGAAGCAACGGTACATCGGTCTCGTATGATCCAACTCCACCGTAGAAGGTGAGAACGGATCGTCCCGTCCGCCTCGCGTGTAGCAGGTGCCGGGACAGTCCACCGAGAAATTGAAGACAGAAACCAAACTGAAGTGTGAGGGAACTGCCGATGTATGATCCGTTGCGCGCAAAGATGAGGGTCACGTTTTACTCCCTGTTGGCCTGCCTGTTGGGAGTGGGGATCGCGGCTGGGCTCGGTTGGACCGGCACGTCTCACGTCATGCCGGTGATCGACACCGAGGCTCAGATTCCTGCGCAGGCCGTGCAGCCCGCCCTCGACCTGAGTGACGCCTTCGTCAATGTCTCCGAGATGGTGACGCCGGCTGTCGTGCGGATCGAGGCACGCCGGCAACGCCCGGGCGCGAGTTCGGCCCGGAGTCGCAACCGCCTATTCGGACCCGATGACAATCCGGGCCAGACGCCCGACCGAGTCGCGGGCGGAAGCGGATTCATCATCTCGGACGACGGCTATATCCTGACGAATAACCACGTCGTAGCCGATGCCAACTCCCTCACGGTCTTCCTCCAGGATCGTCGGTCATTTCCGGCCACAGTGGTGGGGCGGGATCCCTTTACCGATGTTGCAGTCATCAAGATCGACGCGCCCAACCTCAGGAAGCTCAGCTTCGGAAGCTCGAGCGATCTCAGGGTTGGAGAGTGGATCGTCGCGATCGGCAACCCGGGCTTCGGGGGTACCAGCCGACCGCTCGACTACACCGTGACGGTGGGTATCGTGAGCGCCATCGGGCGTCCCCTTCAACTCCTTCAGAGGGAGTTGGCCCAAGACGAGGAGACGCGGAACAACCAGGGATTCGCGATCGAGGACTTCATCCAGACGGACGCTGTAATCAATCCCGGAAATTCGGGCGGGCCGATGGTGAACCTCCGGGGGCAGGTCGTCGGGATCAACTCGGCGATCGCGAGCCGTACGGGATTCTACCAGGGTTATGGATTTGCGATTCCCATCGACCTGGCCCACCGGGTGATGGAAGACCTCGTCGAGTACGGACGGGTGCGCAGGGCTTGGCTCGGCGTCGCGATGCGCCCGATCGACCAGATTTCAGCCGAGGCCTATGGGCTTCCGACGGTGACGGGGGTGGAGCTGACGTTGATCACCGTTGGGGGGCCGGCACAAGCCCAGGGGCTTCGGCTCTATGACGTGCTGGTTGAGGTGGACAAGCAGCCGATCGGACGGGTCGGTCAGCTTCAGCAGACCATCGCCATGCGTCGGCCGGGGGATCGGATCGATGTCAAAGTCTACCGAGACGGCAGACCCCTGACGGTCGAGATACGGTTGGGCGAGGCTCCTCTTCAGCGCGAGCCCGTAGTCGCGGTAACCGAACCGGCGCGGGAGGAGCGGATGGACGACAAGCTCGGCCTCCGGATCGAAGACATGACCCGCCAAAATGCCGCCGAGTTCGGCTATGACGATATTGAGGGTCCGGTAATAACGGACGTCCAGGTCAATGGACCCGCGGCACGACGTGGCCTGACACCGGGTTGGAGGGTACTCGAGATCAACCGTCAGGTCGTGGAAGACGCGGGGGACGTGAGGAGGATCATGTCGAGAGTGGGCCGGGGTGACATCGTGACGCTTCATCTGGCCGCTCCCAACGCGACTCGCCAGATCGTACACGTGAAAGTGCCCGACTGACCTGCTCCGGAACGGATGGACGAAACGGCGTGCCACCGTCGGGTGGCACGCCGTTTGTCTGTTGATGGTATTTTAGGGCCTGGTTATCTTTGGATTGACACGGCACCCTGGCCGATGCTCTGATACGATTCCCTGCGAAAGTGGCGGAACTGGTAGACGCGCAGGATTTAGGATCCTGTGGCTTCGTGCCGTGGGGGTTCGAGTCCCCCCTTTCGCATTACACGATCCTCGGCGATGCCGACGCTGCTGGGAAACGAGCTTGCATGATGAAAATTAGATGGTAATGGACGGAGCGGAGCTTCAGATCTCCGTCAAGGAAGGGGAGCGATGGCGCCGCACGATGAGCGTGACCGTCCCCGTTGGCGTAGTCAACTCGGAGCGACAGCGCATTACTGGGAAGCTTGCATCGCGACTCAAGCTTCCCGGTTTTCGAAAGGGCCACGTCCCCTCTTCCGTTCTGGAGAAACGCTTTGGTGACGCCCTGAAACGGGAAGCACTCGACAAGGTCATCGGGGCGGCGTACCAAAAAGCACTCTCGCAAAGCGAGCTCAGCCCGATCTCAGAGGGTGAAGTCGGTAATGTCCGTTATGAGCCGGAAGAGGATCTGACCTTTTCCATCTCCTTCGACGTGAAGCCCGAGATCGAAATCTCACGCCTCGGCGGCTTCAAGGTTGATCGCCCCGAGATCGAGGGGTTGGAGGAGAAAACGGAGGACGTCCTGAAGCGACTTCGGGAACAAAATGGGGCCTGGCAAGCGGTGAAGGAGGGCCGGCCTGAAGACAAGGACATGGTGAGCGTGGAAATCGAGCGGCTAGAGGAAGGGGGTGAAGGGGAGAGCCAACCCTATCAGTTCGTGCTGGGTGGCGGTGAGGCCATTCCGGATATCGAAGACGCGATCAAGTCCCTCGAGGTCGGACAGACCGGGGAATTCGTGGTTCAATTTCCCGATGACTTCCCGAATGAAGAGCGGCGTGGCCAAGAAGAGCACCTCCGGATTCACCTGGAGTCTCGACACGTCCTCGAGCTACCGGAGTTGGATTCCGACTTCGCCAAGAGCCTCGGAGACTTCGAGGGGGTCGAAGATTTACTGGAAAAGGTCCGCTCCGACGTGGAACGGGAGCTGGAAGACCACGCCGAAGCGGTGGTAAGGAACAGGCTTATCGAGTTCATCCTGGATGCCAACCCCTTCACGGTCCCCGCGTCGATGGTGGATCGATACGTACGATCCGTCTTGGGCAATCCTGAGGGAGTGCCGCCAGAAAAGCTTCTCGAAGCCCAGGAGCAGATCTCGCCCCAGGCCGAACTCGCCGTGCGACGGATTCTCGCGATCGATCGGATAGCCGAGACTCAAGAGCTCCGCGCGACCGAAGAAGAACTCGATGGGCGCGTCGAGGAGATCGCCGAAAAAAGCGGGGAGACACCAGCAAAAATCTATGCCAACCTCCAGAAGAACGATCGCTTGGAGGTACTCGAGCGTGAGATCACAGAGCGGAAGGTCTTCGACTTCTTGAAGGAACAGTCCGAAATCGTCCAGAGTTAGGTCCAGAGACCCCAGAACCAGGAAAACATGCCGATCTATCCACCCTACGTCATCGAGCGGACCAGCCGCGGAGAGCGAAGCTACGACATTTTTAGTCGACTCCTAATGGATCGCATCATCTTCCTTGGCACACCGATCGACGACAACGTAGCGAACATCATCGTGGCCCAGCTCCTGTTCCTCGATGCTGAAGACCCGGAGCGCGACGTCTATCTCTACGTGAACTCGCCCGGTGGTGGGGTATACGCGGGCCTCGCGATCTACGATACGATCCGGCACATGCGGGCCCCTGTATCAACGTTCGCGGTAGGAATCGCGGCATCTATGGCTGCGGTCCTAGTGGCGGCCGGAGAGAACGGCAAACGAAGTGCCCTGCCCAATTCGCGCATCATGATCCACCAGCCCTCCGGGGGGTCACAGGGAACGGCATCCGACATTGAAATCGCGGCCAAAGAGATTCTCTATACGAGAAATCGACTGAACGAGATCCTCGCTTTGCACACCGGCCAAACTCTGGAGCAGGTCCAGGACGACGTGGACCGTGATCGATTCATGAGCCCACAGGAGGCGGTGAATTATGGCTTGATCGACCGCGTCCTCGAGGGTCCGATGGACAACAACGGCACCAAGCCAGCGGACTCGCACCAGAAGGAAGACGCACCCTCCGACGGCGGTGACGAAGAGTAACCAGGCAAGAAAAAATAGACAGGAAAGACGCACGATATGTCAGATGACAAGCACCTCCGCTGCAGCTTCTGTGGCAAGTCGAAGGAGACGGTCAAGAAGTTCATCTCCGGACCCTCCGTGTATATCTGCAACGAGTGTATTTCGCTCTGTAACGAGATCCTCGCCGAGGAAGAAGAGCGTGAATCGTCAGCGTCTACTCGTCCAGATGCCACACCTCAGGAGATCAAGGAAGTCCTCGACCAGTACGTGATCGGCCAGGAGCTCGCGAAGCGTGCCCTCTCGGTCGCGGTGTACAACCACTACAAGCGGGTGAACCACAACGGTGTTCTCGACGAGGTCGAGATCGACAAAGCCAACATTCTGCTGATGGGACCCACAGGCGTGGGCAAGACACTGTTGGCCCAGACCCTAGCCAGGATCCTCCAGGTCCCCTTCACGATCGCGGATGCGACCACGCTAACCGAGGCTGGCTACGTCGGTGAAGACGTAGAGAATATTCTCGTTCGGCTGCTGCAATCCGCCGACTTCAACGTGGCCGAGTGCGAGCGTGGGATCGTTTACATCGACGAAATGGACAAGATTGCCCGAAAGTCCGAGAACCCGTCGATCACGAGGGACGTCTCGGGTGAGGGGGTCCAGCAGGCGCTCCTCAAGATACTCGAGGGCACGGTGGCTTCGGTTCCGCCCCAGGGCGGACGGAAGCATCCCCAGCAAGAGTATATTCAGCTCGACACACGGAACATCCTGTTCATCTGTGGAGGTGCCTTCGATGGCCTCGAGCAGATCGTGGAGGCGCGACTCGGTAAACGACGCATCGGCTTCGGCGAGAAAGCCTCGGACCAGGAGCGGGACGAGCTTCTCAAGTACGTGGAGCCGGAAGATCTTCAGCGCTTCGGCCTGATCCCGGAGCTGGTCGGGCGACTCCCGGTAGCGGTGCACTTGAGCGACCTCGACGAGGATGCGCTCGTGCAGATCCTGGCGGAGCCCAAGAACGCGCTCGTCAAGCAATACAGTAAGATGTTCGACCTCGAAGGGATCGGCCTGACCTTCGACAAAGAGGCGCTGCGGACGATCGCCAAGAGGACGCTGGACCGTGGCACGGGCGCCCGCGGGCTCCGTTCCGTCATCGAAAACCTCCTGCGGGACACCATGTTCGAGGTCCCGTCCCGGACAGATGTTCGCGAGGTCATCGTTACATCCGATTGTGTGGACAAGGAGGTTCCGCCCCTCTTGGTGCTCCATCCGGAAACCCAAAAGAAGGAAGCCTGAAGCTCTCGACTTCGGCCCGCCCCTTCCCCCCATATGTTTTCCTGCGTAGGATAGCGCCCATCGGTCCCGGAGAGGCCCCGATGCTCTATCCGTGTGCCCACTGAAGGGAAGCCCATGGCCACGCTGATCCGCCTCGATCAGACTTATGACATTCCGGACGAACTCCCGGTCGTCGCCCTTCGTGACCTCGTGTTTTTCCCCTATATGGTACTACCTCTCCTCATCGGGAGGCCTCTTTCCCTCGCAGCCTTGAAGGCCGCCGAGACCGGAGAGGGATATATCCTGCTCCTGGCACAGAAAGACGTACAGGTGGAGGACCCGACTGCAGAGGATACGCACGGCGTCGGCGTCGTCGCCAAGGTTCTCCAGATCGATCGACTGTCGGACGGAAATGCGAGAGTGGTCTTCGAGGGGATCGGGCGAGCAAGCGTGCGACACTTTCTACCGACAGAAGCCGGCTTCCGGGCGGCGATCGAGCCTTTCGCTAGCGAGGAGCGCGACGATCTGCCGGAATCGACGGAGGATGAAGCGCTGGCTCGAGGGGTCCTGCGCCTCTTCCACGAATACGTGCACCTCAATGGCCGCGTGCCCGCCGACATCCTCGATTCGATCTCGGTCGAGAACGATCGAACGAAGACAGCGCATCTGATGTCAGGGCATCTCCTCGTACTCCCCACCGAAAAGCAGGAGCTCCTCGAGGCACCCGACGCTTCCACATGCTTCAGCCTACTGAGGGAAATCCTTGTCCGCGAGCTCGAGATCCTCCGAATCGAGGAAAAGCTGGACGCTCAGATACAGATGGAGGCCGACTCCGATCGACGGCAGTTCTATCTGCAGGAGCAGCTCAAGGCCATCCACCGGGAACTCGGGTCCGATTCGTCGGAGGAATGGTCGGATCTCGCGGCCACCGTCGTCTCCGCTTCCCTGCCGCCACAGGCGCGGGAGCGAGCGGAGCGGGAGCTACAGCGCCTAGAGAAACTCAACCCGGTGTCACCCGAGGCGGCCGTGATCCGGACGTACCTCGACTGGATCCTCGAGCTTCCGTGGACCGAGCGCGCGGAGGACAACCTGGACGTGGCGCATGCAGCCTCTGTGCTCAATGAGGCCCACTACGGCCTGGGCGAGGTCAAGGAACGCATCCTCGACCACGTCGCAGTCCTTTCATTGGTAGGCCACCTGAGGGGTCCGATTCTCTGTCTGGTCGGACCTCCCGGAGTCGGCAAGACGTCGCTCGGTCACAGCATTGCCGCTGCGCTGGGCCGTGAGTTTGTGCGGGTCAGCCTCGGCGGGGTCCGAGACGAGGCGGAGATCCGAGGTCACCGTCGCACGTACGTCGGCGCGCTGCCCGGTAGGATCCTCCAGGGGATGCGGCGCTCCGCAAGCGTGAATCCCGTGTTCCTACTCGACGAGATCGACAAGATGGCCAGGGACTTCCATGGGGACCCCGGAGCGGCCCTACTCGAAGTCCTCGACCCGGAGCAGAACAAGGCGTTCACGGATCACTACCTCGAGTTGGACTACGATCTTTCGGATGTCCTGTTCGTAGCTACGGCCAACACCCTGGCGGGCATCCCTGAACCCCTTCGGGACCGTATGGAGATCATCAGGCTGCCCGGCTATCTCGACACGGAGAAGGTGACCATTGGCCTTCGCTTTCTGTGGCCTCATCAGGCACGCAGTCACGGTCTTCCGACTGACGCGATCCTCACGGAGAGGGCCGTGACCGGCATCATCCGTGGGTACACTCGGGAGGCTGGCGTTCGGGAGCTTGACCGCCGTATTTCCAGGGTCGCCCGCAAGGTCGCCCGCGCCTTTGCGGATGGCGAGGGTGCAGAGCCCCCGGTGATCAAGCCCGAGGATCTGCACGATCTTCTGGGACCGCCCCGCTACCTGGAGCGAAGCCGGGACGAGGGGGAGCGTTCGGGGATGGCGAACGGCCTAGCCTGGACGGAGGCCGGTGGGGAGGTTCTGGATGTCGAGGTGGCAATCATCCCCGGTACTGGACAGGTTCAACTCACGGGAACGCTCGGCGACGTGATGAAGGAGTCGGCCTTCGCCGCGGTGACCTACGCTCGATCACGAGCGAGTCGGTTAGGCCTGGATCCGCGCTTTCATAAGAACGTCGATATCCACATCCATATCCCTGAAGGGGCCACACCGAAAGACGGCCCCTCGGCCGGCATCACCATGGCGACCGCGCTCATTTCGGCACTCACGGGTGTACCTTCACGAGCGGACGTCGCGATGACGGGAGAAATCACGCTGCGAGGACGTGTCCTGGCGGTGGGCGGGGTCAAAGAGAAGATGGTCGCCGCCCTCCGGGAGGGGCTGAGCACGGTATTGTTGCCGGCCGACAACGCGCCCGAGTTAGAGCTCTTGCCCGAAGAGGTGTTGGCGGGACTGAAGTTCGTCCCGGTCCACACTATGGATGAGGTTCTCGCAGCAGCATTGACGTCGGTACCGGACGTACAGAAGGCCCTGCTCGAGGGGGGTGCATCCGTTGGAACTCAACTCTCGCAATAACGAGCGGCGCCGGAGCAGAGTCGGAAGGTGGCAGTCGTGGATCGGTCCTATGCGAAGCAGATGGGGATAGCATGGAAGTTCGATCCGTAGAGTTCGCCGGAAGTCTTGTCGCGCCGGGTGCCCGGCCTCCGGGAGATCTTCCTCAAATCGCGTTCTCCGGGCGCTCCAACGTGGGCAAGTCCTCGCTCATCAACGTCCTTCTCCGTCGGACGAGGAAAAAGCTCGCCCGCGTGTCAGCCACGCCCGGCAAGACTCGTGCTCTCAACTTCTATTCGGTGAATGAGCGATTTTTCCTCGTCGACCTTCCTGGGTTCGGCTACGCCAAGGCCTCCGCAAGCGTGAGGCGCTCATGGAGGACGCTGGTAGAGCAGTACTTAGAAGGGGAATCGAGACCGCGGGGTGTCGTACATCTTGTCGACGCGCGCCACGAGCCCACGGTAATAGATCGGCAAATGGTGGAGTACCTCGCCGTGCGGGAGTTGCCTACACTCGTAGTTCTCACGAAGATGGATAAGCTGAAGCGCATGGAGCGAGAGCGCTCTGTAGACAGAGCCGTACGGCTGCTTGGCATCGAACCCGAGCAGATGCTCGGGTTCTCGTCGAAGACGGGCAAGGGTCGCCAGGAGCTCCTGGCGGCTCTCGATGATCTGCTTGGGTCGGGGGAGGAGGACGCGTGAAATCGAGCTTCGTGCGTGCGGTCACGTCAACCGTTTCCGTAGCCTTGCTGGCGGCTTGTGGGGGCTTTACCGGTACGCCTGATACAACCCCACTCACGGGTTCGAGTGGTGAACGGGCACTGGTGCCTGCCGGGTACGGTACACTGGCCCAAGACGAATTCACCCTGACGCTTCAGAGTGGCCCACTCCAGGCGAAGGTGACTCCGCTCGCTGAATCGGTCATCCGACTAGCCGCGCCGGATACCTACGAGCGCCTGGCCGGAATCGCGGGATCCGCCAGGACGTCCCTACTCTCCGCCTCTAATCGCGACGCATCCCTCTTCCTGGTTTCGTTCTTCAGTAGGGAGCCCACGGTACGGTATGAGCCCGAGAGTCTCCAAATCGTGAACGGTGGGCTTCGATATCGCCCCACGGCCATTCATGCCGTGACACCGGGCTGGGGAGGACAGCGTCTTCGTCAGGAGGAAACGCAGATCGCCGTGTATGCCTTCGACAGGGTCATCGACCTAGAGCTCACTCTCGCGGTCGAGTATGAGGGAGCGAGAGACACTTCGTGGGAGGGCATCCTCAATCGGCTGGAGCTGGAGAGGGCCCGTGTACGGGGCAGGGTCGGAGGAGGAGCGATTTCGCCTGACCCGTCTGAGACAGCACACTAGTCGGTTTCCTCCTCCAATCCGAATTTCTTGATCTTCCTGTATAACGTGCGTTCGCCGATAGCGAGCACCTGAGCCGCCTTTCTACGGTTGCCTTTCACCTCTTCGAGAGCCGCGGCGATCACCTCCCGCTCCATGTCCTCCATCGTCAAACCGGACCGGTATACGACAGGCCGTCCGACCTCCTCGACCTCCACGGATTCCACGTGCTCGCCCGTTTCCCAGGAGCCTTCCTGCATCGTTCCAACGGGCTGCCGGACACTGATCTCGACCTTGCCGGGTTCACTCGGGAACGACGCCGCTGGCGACGTGCCGGTGGGACCGCCGTCGCAGTAGGAATCGAACTCCTGACGTAAGTCATCGACGTCCATGCGAAGGTCCACGAGCGTCCGGAAGACGAACTCCAGTTCCGGCCGGTAGCCCTGGTCGGTCGAAGGCTCTACGGCCTGAGCGCTTCCCAGCCCCACCGGCATGAGTGCACCACCGGCCGTCGTCTCGCCTCTCACCTCACTCGGGATGTCCTTCGGTAACACCTCACGACCGGGCGCGAGCACCACCATGCTCTCCACCAGGTTCTGTAGCTCTCTAATGTTACCCGGCCAGTAATGCGCCTGGAGAATCTCCATGGCTTCCGGCGAGATGCCCTCGAAGCTGCGGTCATGGCGGCGGCTGGCATCCGCAATGAATGCCTCCACGAGGAGAGGTATGTCCTCCCGTCTACGGCGGAGAGGAGGAAGCTCGATGTGGAGGACGTTCAGCCGGTAGTACAGATCCTTGCGAAAGCGTCCTGTTGCCACGAGTTGTTTAAGATCTTGGTTCGTGGCGGTGACGAGCCTGATATCGACACGGATCACGTCTTCTCCGCCGACACGGTGGAACTCGCGTTGCTCCAGCACGCGAAGAACCTTCGTCTGGGTGGCGAGAGGCATATCCCCGATCTCGTCAAGGAAGACCGTCCCTCGGTCCGCAAGCTCGAAGAGCCCCCGACGGGAATCGATGGCACCCGTAAAGGATCCCTTTTCGTGCCCGAACAACTCGCTCTCGAGAAGCGTATCGGAGAGCGCCGCTACGTTGACGGCGATGAACGGGTTGTGCCGTCTGGAGGAGAGGTGATGGATGCCGCGGGCCACCAACTCCTTGCCCGTTCCCGATTCTCCCGTGATGAGCACCGTTGAGGATACCGGAGCGAACTGCACCACCCGCTCGAGCACTTCCCTCATCGCGTCCGTCTCACCCACGATTCCCGCCAACGCCTGGAGACGCCGACGCTCGATCACGCTTCGCGCCACGAACACGACTTCGTCCGCACGAGCGTCAATCGAGAAGACCTCGAGGTAATCCGCCCCGAGGTGGAGAGCAGATTCGGAGTCGTCGACGATGGCGAAGGACGGCGCCTGAGAAAGATTACGAGCCTGTTCTCTCAGGTTCACGGCGGACCTGGAACGCGCGGCCCCTGTGATCACGAGCAGCTCGATAGGGGCGTCCCCACTGACGTCCTCGTCGGGCGTAACGAGGTCCACCGTGTAGCTCGCCTCTTCGAAGGCCGACTTGAGCTCCCCGGCTCGCTGGAGGTTGTGGGTGGATACGAGGACCCGACCCTCCGCACTGGTACTCATCCGGTCTGGGCCGCGGTGGGGTGGCCCGTGGCCTCATCCCTGAGAAGGTCGACGATATGGGAAAGCAGCCCCTCGAGGACCGCCAAACCGTCTCGCACACCCCCTGGACTCCCCGGCATGTTGGCGATGAAGGTACGGCCTCGAGATCCCGCCAAACCCCGTGACAGAACCGCGCCGGGTTGTTTTGGAAGGCCCTGCCGGCGCATCGCCTCGGCTAATCCGGGCGCCTCCTTGTCCAACACGACGCGAGTGGCTTCCGGGGTCACGTCTCTAGGCGCGAAGCCGGTACCACCCGTGGTCAATACCGCATCGATCCGCCCTGAGTCCGCCCAACCCTCGAGGAGAGGAACGATGGCGTCGGTCTCGTCGGGGACGACGACGTGTTCGACGACCTCATACTCCATCCGGGCACACCATTCCCTGATGAGCCCTCCGCTCCGATCCTCCCTCTCCCCTCGGAAGCAACCATCACTGACCGTGAGAATCGCCACCCTCATTCAAACCTCCCTGGAATCAGCGGCGGACCGACCCGTCCTTGTAGAACGGTGGACGGATCACGCTCGCCGGGATCACCTTGTCTCGGATTCGGATACCCAGATCCGTCTCGGCGGCGGTCAACCCTGCTGGGACGTACCCCATGGCGATTCCGACGCCGAGCGTCGGGCTGACCGTGCCGCTGGTGACGACGCCCACGTCGTCTCCGTTGTGGACAATGGCGTAACCCGGTCGCGGAAAACCACGCTCACTGAGCCGGATCCCGACCAACCGTCGTTTTACGCCTTCTTCTTTCTGTCGCATCAGGGCTCCACGGCCCGAGAACTCTCCCTTGTCCAACTTCACGAGCCACCCGAGACGCCCCTCAAGTGGCGTGTGCTCTTGGTCGAGGTCGTTCCCGTATAGAGGGAATCCCACCTCGAGTCGCAGAGAGTCGCGGGCGCCTAGCCCTGCGGGGCGCAAACCTGCGGACTCTCCCCGCTCGAGAAGCGTATTCCACACCGGGCTCGAGTCCGCATTGCTCAGGTAGATCTCGAAGCCGTCCTCTCCCGTATATCCGGTGCGGCTGATAATCGCCGCACATCCGGCCACTTGTCCTTCGACGAACCAGTAATATCGGACGTCGTCGAGATTCGCGTCCGTCAACGGCGCGAGGATCTCCGCAGCCCGAGGCCCCTGAAGAGCCACGAGCCCCATCTCATCCGACCGATCCTCCAGCTCCACTTCGAGGCCCGAGGCGTGTAGTGAGAACCAATCCCAGTCCACGCTACGTCGCGCACCGTTCACGACCATCATGTACGAGTCTGCCCTGCGATAGACCACGAGATCATCGAGAATGCCGCCATCCTCGCTACACGTCGCCGAATACTGGCACTGGCCAACTGCGAGGGCCGAGGCGTCGTTTACGCTGACCCTCTGAACCAACTCCAACGCCTGCGGACCGCTGACGATGAACTCTCCCATGTGAGAGATATCGAAGAGCCCCGCCGCCGTCCGTACCACTTCGTGCTCCGCGGTGATGCCAGACGGGTACTGTACCGGCATCTCATATCCCGCGAACGGCACCATCTTGGCCCCAAGCCCTAGATGCGCCTCATAGAGAGGCGTCTTCTTGAGCATATCTTGCATGCCGCGTCGGTCCTCCTGGTGGGATCAGCGTGCTCGGACCCAATCATCAGCGCCACAGGAGTGCCTCTTCACGTGCCTCCCTGCAGAAGATTTTCGGGATATGAAAAATATCATTCCCTGTAGGCCACGGGTAGGGGATTCAGCCATTCTGGCAGGGATTCTCGCCCGCCTGGCCGTTGGATCAGAGGATGTATCGGCGTAAGTCCACGTCATCGACGATGGCGGTGAGATTCTCTCGAACGAACTCAGGATCCACGACGATATGGCCAGCGCCTTCCTCTGGCAGATCGAAGAGGACCGACTCGAGCAGGGTCGTGAGCACGGTGTGTAGCCGGCGGGCTCCGATGTTTTCCATCTGATCGTTCAGAACAGCCGCCAACCGTGCGATCTCCTCGATACCCTCTCCGGTGAACTCGAGTGTCGCCCCCTCCGTCTCCACCAACGCCCGGTATTGATGTACGAGCGCATTCTTCGGCTCTTGTAGGATTCGGACGAACTCGGCCTCACCCAGACTCTCGAGCTCGACCCTGATCGGGAAGCGTCCCTGAAGCTCCGGGATCAGATCGCTCGGTTTCGCGACGTGAAACGCGCCTGCCGCAACGAAGAGAATGTGGTCGGTACGGACCAGCCCGTACTTCGTCTGCACCGTCGACCCTTCCACGATCGGGAGGATGTCCTGCTGGACGCCCTCCCGGCTCACATCCGGTCCACTGCCTCCCCTCTCTCCAGCGATCTTGTCGATCTCGTCGAGAAAGACGATACCCATGTCCTCCGCTCGGATGAGGGCTTCGTTGACGACCTCGTCCATATCGACGAGTCGGTCCAATTCATCTTGCGTGATGATCCTCCGAGCTTCCGTAACTGAGACCGTGCGCTGCTTCTTGCGCTTCGGGAGCATGTCCTGGAGCATCTCCATGAGGTTGTGGTCCATGCCCTCCATGCCCACCCCCATGGGGACGACCATGCCGTCCAACGAGGCCGCCTGAGAGACCTCCATCTCGACCTCACGGTCCTCAAGCTTTCCGTCCCGGAGCAGAGCTCGAAGCTTGTCCCTCGTCCGCTCGCGACGGGCGTCCACGGGGTCTTGTTCAGCAGCGTCACGGGGCTCTGCCCCGTCCGGACCGACCACAAAAACTTGCGGTCGATTCTCTCCGCCCTCCGCAGCGGGGTGCTCGACGGGAGGCGTGGACACCGGAAGAGGTAGGAGCAGGTCCAGGATTCTATCCTCGGTCCTCGCGTCCGCCACTTCCTGCACCTCATCTTCACGCTCGGCACGCACCATGTTGACCGCAACATCTACGAGGTCACGGATCATCGACTCCACATCACGGCCGACGTACCCCACCTCCGTATATTTCGAGGCTTCGACCTTTACGAACGGAGCACCGGCAAGGGTTGCTAGCCTACGGGCGATTTCTGTCTTTCCCACCCCCGTGGGACCGATCAGGATGAGATTGTTGGGAACGATCTCGTTGCGGAGTTCCTCCTCCACTCGCTGACGGCGCCAACGGTTTCGGAGCGCGATGGCGACCGCCTTCTTCGCCGCGTCCTGACCGATGATGTACTTGTCCAACTCTGCGACGATCTGACGGGGTGTAAGTTCGTCCAGCCACATATCCTCGGGTGCATCTGCGCCGTCCACATCCGGCTCACCGCCGACATCGGGCTTGCTCAAGCTCTCCACTCTAATTCAGCTCCAAAACGGTGATTTCTTGGTTCGTGTAGATACAGATCTCCCCTGCGATTTCCAGGGAGCGGCGGACGATGTCCGCGGCCGAAAGGTCCGAGTACTCGAGGAGAGCCCGTGCGGCCGCCATCGCGTAGGAGCCGCCCGAGCCGATGGCGAGGGCGTGGTCATCGGGCTCGATCACTTCCCCCTCACCACTTACGAGAAACAGGTGGTCTCGATCAGCTACGAGGAGAAGCGCGTTCAGCCGCCGCAAATAGCGATCCATTCGCCAGTCTTTGGCCAACTCGACCACGGCCTTCGTGACGTTGGCCGGAAATCTCTCGAGCTTCTGCTCCAATTTCTCGAACAGGGTGAACGCGTCCGCGACCGCTCCCGCGAATCCGACCAGTACGTCCCCGTCCCTCAGAGTACGGACTTTCTGGGCCGTATTCTTCACGATCGAGTCACCCATCGTCACCTGACCGTCACCGCCCAGGGCGACTTGACCGTCACGGCGCACCGAAAGGATCGTGGTCGCGCGAATAACAGGTCGACTGGCTTGGATCGTCATGGATCTCCTCAAGTATCCCCTCACGGTTCTGGGGCCTCTACGATACCGCAACCATCCAAAACCACCAAGCGCCCCCAGGGGCGAGCGCCCACGCGCGCCCTACCCCAGAAGACGTGCAGCACGGGGCCCAGTAGAGAGGGCGGGGCTACGAGCGAGGGTGGGCACTCCGGTAGACCCGGCGTAGCCGCTCCTTGGACGTGTGCGTATACACCTGGGTCGTGGAGAGGGACACGTGCCCCAAGAGCTCCTTTACCGCCATCAGGTCCGCTCCTGCGTCCAGGAGGTGCGTGGCGAAGCTATGGCGCAATGCATGGGTGCTCAGCCCCTCTCCCGTAGCGGCATCGTTGAGGAAGCCCCGCACGAGGGTCTGGATAGACCGCCGAGATAGTCGGCGGCCGGAGCGATTGAGGAAGAGAGCTGATGCGTCGGGCGCCCTCGACCGGGCGAGGAGCTCGAGACGGCGCGGAAGATATCGCCGAAGAGCCACGCATGCAGAGCCGGTGATGGGTACAAGGCGCTCTTTTTCTCCCTTCCCCAGCACCTTGACCTGTCTCCGGACCAGATCGAAGTCATCCAGATCCAGACCATGGGCCTCGGCCAATCGCAGGCCACTCCCATAGAGGATCTCGAGAATGACCAGATCTCTCGTACCCCGGAGTGTGTTCTCCGCGGCACGGCTTTCGGCTCGGGCGAACACGATTCCAATGTCGCCCACGCTCGCATGGCCCGGGAGACGCTTTTCGATCTTCGGAGTTCGCAGGGCCCGGGTCGGGTCAGGCGAGACGCGATCTTCGAGGTCGAGAAATCCATAGAACGTCCGGATCGCCGAGACCTTTCGCGCGATCGTCCGCCGGCCGAGCTTCCTTCTCCCACACCATCCCATGAAGCTCCGGAGGTCGAGGCGTTCTACGCTATGCCAGCGCCACTCTCCACCTCCACGGTGCTCGTCGAGGAACTGGCAGAGATCGCGAAGATCCTTGCCGTACGACACGACTGTGCGGGGAGATAGCCGACGTTCATGCTCCAGGTGGCGCAAGAAACGAGCGACATCGGCGTCCACCGTACCGGCCTATGAATTCCCGACGGGGGCCGGCACCTCGAAGGAGGTCGCCTCGATTCCGGTCTCGACGATCCAATCCGCGAAGTCGGAGGCAGCGCGCTCGGCCAGGACCTTCCGCCGTTCGCGTTTCCCCCTGACCCTCCGACCCAACGGATCCACCAACCCCCAGTTGGAGTTCATGGGCTGGAATCGAGAGGGGTCGCAGTCCTTCAGGTAGCGAAACAATGCACCGAGCATCGTGGTGGTCGGAGGAACGACGGGCGCCTTTCCAGAGAGTAAGCGGCACATGTTGATCCCCGCCAGGATCCCGCTGGCGGCCGATTCGGTGTAACCCTCGACTCCGGTCAACTGACCCGCGAACATGAGGTCGGGGCGGTCCTGAAGGGATCCGTGGGCCGTAAGACACAACGGGAAGTTCAGATACGAGTTTCTGTGGATCGAGCCCCAGCGCAGGAACTCGCAATTGCCCAGGCCAGGAATCGATTGAAACACCCTTCTCTGCTCCCCGATCCGTAACCGTGTCTGGAAACCGACCAGATTCCACATTTGCCCAGCTCGATCTTCGCGCCTCAGTTGTACGACGGCGTAGGGACGCTCTCCAGTTCGCGGATCCACGAGGCCAATGGGCTTCATCGGTCCGAACCGTAGCGTGTCCTCCCCTCGCGCTGCCATCACCTCGATCGGGAGGCATCCCTCGAAGTAGGGTACGGCCTCCCAATCCTTTCCGTCTTGCACATCTCCTTTGCGGAGGGCACGTATGAACTCGACGTACTCGGGCTCCGTCATGGGGCAATTGAGGTAGTCGCCGTCTTCCCCAAAACGACCGTCCTCGAAGGTGATGTCTTCGTCAATCGAGTCCCGGTGCACGATCGGGGCGATCGCATCGTAGAAGGCGAGACCCTCCTCACCCAGGACCTCACGGATCGCTGAGCTCAGGTCGTCAGAGGTCAAAGGCCCGGTCGCGATGATCGCAGGACCCGCCGGAATCGCCACGATCTCCTCCCGGGTGACCTCGATGGCAGGGTGTGACATCACCGTGCGGGTCATCATCTCGGAGAAGAGCGTCCGATCGACGGCGAGCGCCGAGCCGGCAGCGACACTCGTCGCTCGCGCCGAGGTGAGAAGGACGGAGCCCATGGCGTCCATCTCCCTCTTCAACTGGCCATGGGCATTGGCCGGGTCGACGGTCTTGAACGAATTCGTGCACACCAGCTCACCGAGATGATCTGTCTGATGGGCCTCGGTACCGCGGGTCGGTCTCATCTCGTAAAGAAGGACCCGGTGTCCGGCACTCGCGAGACGAAGGGCGGCCTCGCATCCCGCGAGGCCGCCCCCCACCACTGTGACGTGATCGCTCATCGATTCATCCGTTCGAGGCCAATCAGCGCACCTTTCGTTCTATTTCTTCTTCTTCTTCCGGCCCTTACGACCCGACTTCTTCCTGATCACGGCCTGTGCGATCATCTCGACCGCCGCCTCCATCGTCAGATCTTCGGGCTCCATACCCTTCTTGAGGCTCGCGTTGGCGGTCCCATCGGTCACATAGGGACCATAGCGGCCAGAGAGGATTTGTACGTCACTGCCTGTCTTCGGGTGAGCGCCCATCTCCCGCAGCACAGTGCGGCCCGCCTTCTTCTGTTCTAGAAGAGAAACGGCTTCTTCAATGCCGACGGTGAAAAGCTGATCGTCGTTCGCCAGGCTCGCAAAGGTCTTCCCGCGCCTCACGAACGGACCGTAACGTCCCAGCCCCGCGACCACCTCTTCGCCCGACTTGGGGTCCGCCCCCACGGTGCGCGGCAAAGACAACAGACGCAGCGCGTGACTCAGTTCGACATCCTCCAACCGGGCGTCCTTCGGAAGACTGGCCCTCTTGGGCTTTTCGCCATCCTGCCCCTCTCCGAGCTGAACATACGGGCCGTACGGGCCGACCTTACCGTACACGCTCAGGCCGGTCGCCTCGTCGGTCCCAAGGATCAGATCCTCCGCAACCCCATCTATCGGGCGTGTTCCCTTACACTCGGGATACCCAGAACATCCGAGGAAACGACCGAAGCGATTCCATCGAACCTGCATGGGCCGTTTGCACAGATCACAGGTCTCACCCTCGGCGGCCAGGATCTCCTTGACGATCTCCTCCGAGCGGGCTTCACCCTGCTCCAGCTGCCCCTGGAACGGCGGATAGAATTCAGCCAGCAGCGTTCGCCACTCGAGCGTTCCTTCCTCAACCCGATCCAGCTCGTCCTCCATGCGGCTCGTGAATTCTACGTCGAAGATGTTGGGGAAAACCCTGACGAGCAGTTTGGAGACGGTATCGCCCAGGGGTGTAGGCTCGAACCGCCTTGTGTTGAGCTCTACGTACCCACGATCCTGGATCGTCGAGATGATCTGCGCATAAGTAGACGGGCGACCGATCCCCAGCTTCTCCAACTCCTTCACCAGCGACGCCTCACTAAAGCGAGGTAGGGGCTGCGTGAAGTGTTGCTTCGGATCAATTCCCTTCAGGGCAGCCAGATCTCCGCTGACCAGATCGGGAAGCGGTTCGAGATCGTCCAAGCGTCGATGCTCACCCGCCTCCGTCGCCTCGAGATAGAGCCGCGTGAAGCCATCGAACTTCACGATCGACCCGCTCGAGCGGAACAGGTACTTGCGCCCCGTGTCGCCCGTCAAATCGAAGTCGACGCTCGTGGTGTCATGGATGGCAGGCGCCATTTGGCTGGCGACGAATCGCAGCCAGATGAGTTCATAGAGGCGAGCCGCATCATCTTCCAAGAAGGGTCGCACGTCATCCGGATGAAAGCTGGCGTCGGTCGGGCGAATCGCCTCGTGCGCGTCCTGCGCCGCCGGTTGTAGGTGACCACCCCAGTACCTCGGCGCCGAAGCGACGTACGCCTCTCCGAACTCAGCGGCCACCCACTGGCGAGCCTCCTCCACGGCACTCGGGGCCACCCGCGTGGAGTCGGTTCTCATATATGTAATGAGACCGACATAACCCCGTCCCCCAGCCTCGACCCCCTCGTACAGTCGTTGGGCGTTGCTCATCGTGCGGCGGGCCGAAAAGCGAAGCCGCTTGGCCGCCTCCTGCTGAAGCGTCGACGTGGTGAACGGCGGGGCTGGATTCTTGCGACGTTCCCTTCTCTTGACCTCTCCGACCTTGAAGTCGATACCTCGCACCTCGTCCACTACGGCCCGGGTCTGCTCCTCGTTCTCCAGGGCAAACGCCTTGCCCTCGATCTTCTGGAGCCGAGCCTCAAACGGATGTTCGTCCCTTTCCAGCTGGGCTGTGACCGACCAGTACTCGACCGATTGGAAGGCCTGGATCTCATCCTCACGCTCACAGATGAGTCGGAGCGCCACCGTCTGGACCCGGCCGGCAGAAAGCCCGGGCCTGATCGGCTTCCAGAGGAATGGACTCACCTGATAGCCGACGAGACGATCCAAGATCCTGCGCGCTTGCTGCGCTTCGACCTTCTTGAGGTCCAACGGTTCCGGCCCCTCGAGCGCCCGCTGGACGGCGCTCCTGGTAATCTCATGGAAGGTCACGCGCTCGAAGCGGCTGCGATCCTCCTCGAAGCCGAGTTGGTGCGCAACGTGATACGCGATCGCCTCTCCCTCCCTATCTGGGTCGGTCGCGAGGATGATGCTCTCTGCGTTCCTCGCCCTTTCCTTTAGGTCCGTGAGGATCACGGCCGCCCTCGGGATGGTGACGTACTTGGGTTCGAACCCCGCCTCGATATCGACGCCAAGCTCCTTCTTGGGGAGGTCCCGCACATGGCCTACCGAAGCGGCAACGTGGTAGTCGCTTCCCAAATACCGGCTGATCGTCCTCGCCTTCGCCGGCGACTCGACGATGACCAGCTTCATGTTACACCTCGTGTAGTCATCTATTTTTTCGTGGCGGAATCACGTTCTAGGTCCATGAACTCTACGATCATCCCCGCTAATGCCTGCGGATCATACCGCTCCGAATCCAGGGATTTTCGTGCACGTGCGTACGAATTCTCCCGAGCCCGCAAGAGAGCATCGGCGCGGTCCTCCCCGCCCTCGCCTTCGAGGAGGGGGCGAAGGGGACCCTCGCGGGATGCGCGTTGAACCGCAACCCCAGCCGAAACCCTCAGCCAAACGCTCATCGTGGCACCGGGCACCCTGTCCCAACTCCCGGGCTGGGCCGGCCATCCCCCTCCCGTCGCTAACACCGCTGACGTCTCCGTCAACAACTCTGCCGCCACATCAGACTCGACTTCTCGAAAATATTCCTCTCCCCGCGTACGGAAGATCGTCGCAACGGTTTCACCGATCCGTGCCTCGACGACTCGATCAAAATCGTAGAACCGCCACCCCAGGAGCGACGCCAGCTCCATTCCGACACTGGACTTCCCACTCGCCATAAACCCGACGAGCAAGACGCGTTCCGGATTCGTCACCGCTCACCGTATCCACGCTCGACGAGGTGAGTAACGTAAGAGTCGAAATTCCGTCGCACCTCACTCATGGCGTCGCCGCCGAATTTCTCCAGGAATGCGTCCGCCAGGACGAGCGCCACCATGGCCTCTCCGACCACGGCCGCCGCTGGAACTGCGCACACATCGCTCCGTTCGACCGCGGCATCCGCCGCCGAGCCGTCCCGCATATCGACGCTCGGCAAGCGCTTTCTCAGCGTCGATATAGGCTTCATGGCCGCCCGCACCACGACCGGCTCACCGGTCGTGACGCCACCCTCGAGGCCTCCTGCTCGGTTGGAGGTACGGCCAATCCCACCGCCCCGCGTCGCTTCCGTGTCCGCCACGATCGGGTCGTGGACTTTGGAGCCAGGGCGTCGTGCCCCCTCGAAGCCCAGGCCTATTTCCACACCCTTGATAGCATGGATCGACATCACGGCACCCGCGAGTCGTCCATCCAGTTTCGTATCGTACGAGACGTAACTCCCCAAGCCGGCGGGAAGGCCCCTGACCACGACGTTGAAGATCCCGCCCAAGGTATCGCCGTCTTCTTTGGCGCGATCGATGACCTCGATCATGCGTGCCGCCGCCTCTTCGTCCAGGGTCCGAAGGGGAGATCCGTCCACGGCTTGGTTCAGGTCCACGGGCAGTGAATCCGGCTCCTTCGCTTCCACCGGGCCGATGGACGTCACGTAGCTTCCCACGGTCACGCCGAAGTCGGCGAGCAGCTTCTTGCAAACCGCTCCACACGCTACGCGCGCCGCCGTCTCGCGAGCGCTCGCCCTTTCCAGAATGTCTCGGGTGTCCCGTCGATCGTATTTCAGTAGGCCTACGAGGTCCGCATGACCCGGCCGGGGAAGGTACAGCGACCGGAGCGCTTTGGGATTTCCGCCGGGATCAGGTGGCAGAGGCGACATGGCCTCCAGCCAGTTCTCCCAGTCCCGGTTCCAGATCACCATGGAGAGCGGTGACCCGAGCGTCTCACCCAAGCGGACACCGGATATCAATTCGGCGCGGTCGGATTCAATCTGCATGCGGCGGCCCCGTCCATATCCACCCTGCCGCCGCTTCAACTCCGGGTCGACATCACGCTCCATTTCGAGCGAGAGACCCGCAGGGATGCCTTCCAGGATAGCGACCAGGCCACGGCCGTGGGACTCCCCAGCAGTTCGAAAGGACACGCGCCTCATGGATGGATCGTGCACTCCTCTCTCGTCGGAACGTCAATCAGAACGGCCTCAACCATATAAGGACAGCCTCAACCATAAAGGAAAACCCCGGTGGGCGTCTACCCACCGGGGTTTTCGGCTGCTTACCCCCCCCTATTGGCGGCCACGGGGCGGTACTGGTGCTCGTTCTGCTCTTACTCCTTTCGTCCCTTTAGTGTTCAGTGAAATACTCGGTCCTTCAGTGGCTGTGGTCTCGGGCGAAGATCGGCATGTCGGACCACAGTCGCCCTCGACGGCCCGAGTCATCGTCACGCACGATCACGAGAAGCGCTGGCAGGGTGGCCGCCATTCCCTTCGATCCGAGACCCAGAGAGTAGAGGGCCCCCACCAAGAGCAGGCGAACCCCCCGCGCCCCGGGTGACATCCCACTCGAGCGAAACGCCAAGCAGGCTCCCACGACAAAGAGTGCTGCGTACAACTCTGCCCTCCCACCACGTTGGCAACCGCTTCACTATGAACGGGATGGACAGCGAACAGCATCCCCCCGACGAGAGCCGGAAGGACAGAGGACAGGCCTAAGATCAGCAGAAATACCAACCCGGACACCGCCGCGTGCGTTATGACGTTCACGGTGTGGAAGCCCACGGATCGACCGTCCCAGAGCTTCCACTCGAGTGCATAACTCGCAAGTGTTACGGGTCGGTAAAGCCCGGCCCCCACCGCCACCTCCGGCCAGTAGGAAGAGCGGAGCGCGTCGGCAACGCGCCTCTCCGTGACCACCGGATGCCCTCGGATGATGGTGTCGTCGTCGAACGCGAAGCCGTTAGGCAGGGAGTTCGCGTAGGTGCCCACGGCCGCGAGGAGTACCAGGGCTGCGGCCCGCACAGGCGGGATGTGCCCAATCCACTTCATGCGGCGCACACGCTCTTCCCGAGCCGCGTCTCAGCGACTCGAGCCGCCGCCGCCGTGCCCTTCATCCTCTTCGAGGACGTCGCTCGGGGCGTTCTCGGCAGTACCGGCAGTCAACGCGGGTCGCTTCACATGGGTCAAAGCACGGCCCTCCCACGGTTGGACCTTCGGGGCCTGCCATGGTGCACTCTTCGGACCGAGGATATTCGAGCGCAGGATGTAGTAGAGCGCGGCTAGCCCGTCTTTCCAGTTGATCTTCTTCCCTTCGGCGTACGAGCGACCGTCGTAGCTGATCGGAAGCTCGTATATACGAGCCCCCGCCTGTGCCAGGCGTGCCGTGACCTCCGGCTCGAACCCGAAGCGATTCGCGGACAACGGCAAACGTTTCAGAAGATCCGCATGGACGACTTTGTAGCACGTCTCCATATCCGTGAGGTTGAGGTCGGTGAACATGTTGCTCAGCAACGTGAGAAAGCGATTCCCCATCATGTGCCAGAAGAAGAGGACACGATGAGGCCCCCCCAGGAAGCGTGAGCCGTAGACCGCGTCAGCTTTACCCGCCAGAATCGGCTCCATGAGCTTGGGTATCTCCTGGGGGTCGTATTCGAGATCCGCGTCCTGCACCGCGATGATGTCACCCGTGGCACGCTGGAAGCCGACACGAAGCGCGGCTCCCTTGCCCTTGTTCACCTCCTGGAAGACGAGCACGTCAATCAGGCCCTCCTTCTCGAGACGCGTCAACAGATCCCTAGTACCGTCCGTAGATCCATCATCGACGACGATCACCTCGAGGGAGAGGCGCACCTGCCGAACCGCCTTGACCAGGATCTCCACCGTGTCGATCTCATTGTAAGCGGGGATCACGACCGAGAGTTTCACTTCATCCCAGGCGAGATCACCCGGCCGGAGAGAGTACATCTCCCGGAAACGGGGTATCGTCATGGCACACGCGTCCTGAATCGTAGGGTGTCACGGGAGCCGTGGAGCATCACACGTCGATTCCATAGCGACGGAGCTTGCGGTACAGGGTGGAGGGATCGATGCCGAGGATCTCGGCGGCTCTGGACTTGTTTCCGCCCTCTGCCGTGAGGACCCAGTGGATATAGGCCCTTTCGATGACGTCCAGAGACGGGTTCGGCGGCAGCTGATCGCTCACCAACGGCGCGGAGTCCGCCGAAAGAACCCGCTCCGGTAGTTGGTCGGGGGAGATCACCGAACCCGCCGCAACGACGACGGCCCGCTCTAAGGCGTTCTCGAGCTCCCGAACATTGCCGGACCAATCATATCCGCTCAAGACCTCCAACGTCTCCTCCGTCAGGTCCTTCTCGGCGTCCTCATCAACCGTGCGTTCGAGCCGGTCAGCCTCTGGGTGGACTAGCGAGTCTGTCACGACCCCGGTCGTCGCAAAACTCTAATCTCCCCCAATTGAGTGTACAAGGAGCCTCCCAACCTCCCAACCGGCCGGAGATCCCCACATTCGACGAGGGTTGAGCCCTCCACGAACGAGAGCGTCGGATCGAGACGAACAGCCTTCACCTCACCGACGATCAAGCGCCCGGCCCCCTCGAGGTCGAGCACCTTGAAGAGCGTACATTCGAATACGGCCGGGCAGTTCGCCACGTAGGGCGCCCGGACCGACTCTGCCTCGGCCACCGGCAAGTCCGCGTGAGTGAATTCGTCCACATCGGGGGGCAAGTCGGCGGCCGTCTGATTCATCGCCTCCAGCTGACTCTCGGTCACCACGTTGACGCAGAAATCATGGACGTCCAGGATGTTTCGAAGGGAGTCCTTGGCCACGCCCCGCCGCGTTCCGATGGACAAGCTCACAAGCATCGGCGTTGCGGATATAGCGGAGAAAAAGCTGAAGGGCGCCAGGTTCGAGATCCCATCGGCCCCATAGGTCGATACCCACCCGATCGGGCGGGGAACGACCAGAGATGTAAGTAGCTCGTACCGCTCGCGTCCCTCGATGGAGTCGGTGCCGACGACCCGATGCCGGATCGCCTCCGGCGGGCCGTGGCCGTGGCCCAAACCTAGAGGCCCGCCGGAACCGTCAGCACCTGGCCTGCGTAGATCCGGCTTCCCCTTATGTCATTCTCATCCCTGAGGTCGGACACCGTGGTGCCGTAGCGCCGCGCGATGGCCCACAGAGAATCCCCGGCTCGGACCATGTACCGAGCCGCGGCAGACGCCGGCCGGCCCGAGCGGGCGGCGGCGAGTTGAGTGTCGACATACTGATCGTACGGTCGGGGAAAGACCGCGACATGATAGTGCGGGGGGCGTCGTTCCCGGGTCACCTCGAGAACCTCGGCCTTCTCCAAAAACACGAGCGTGCTCTCCAGCCACCTACGACAAACAGAGTTATTGCTGGTCCGAAAGTCGACCGCCATTCCAGTGGGATGAACGGAGAGGATCGAAGCGTTTCGGGGCTGGCGGCTCTTGGGACGCGTCAGGCTCGTCACGACCAACTGTTCGCGACACGCCGTCTTGTACTGTCCCGCCAGGCGCTCAATGAACAACCTGACTTCAGGGCGAGCGTAGGGAAACGAGACATCGTGGAGGAAATAGTCGCGGCTATCGCGGACCCGCACCAAATACCCGGCGTCGGCAAAGCGCCGAACTTGACTCGATGTCTCCAGGAACGTGAAGTCGTGCTCTTGAGCCCGCAGGTAGGCCCGGTTCACAGAAGCTTCAGAACCCCGGAGCGTCTGGGCCTGCACGTGGGTGGCTCCCAGAACGAAATAGCTGACGAGTGCCGTCAGTACGCTCAATCGTCGGTCCATCGCTGTCCTCAATAATCTCTCACAAACCCGCGCCCAATCATCGCCACTGACCTACCTGTAAACATATGTAGTGCAAAACGCAAGCGACAGGGGGCGTCTAGCCTCTAGTCCTTTAGTCGTTGGCTGCCCTCGACCTAGTCTCCCTTGGCAACGGCATACCGGTCGCCGACGATGTCCCAGTTTACGACGTTCCACCACGCGGCCAGATAGTCCGGTCTCCGATTTTGGTAGTTCAGATAGTAGGCGTGTTCCCACACGTCCACACCCAAAATGGGCATGAAGCCCTCGGAAAGCGGATTGTCTTGGTTCGCCGTGGCCATCACGTGAAGGCCCCCGGCCGGACCGACCGCCAACCAACCCCACCCGGAGCCAAACTGACCGCCTGCAGCCGAGCTGAGCGTCGCCTGAAAGTCATGGAGGGTCCCGAAAGCACCGTCGATCGCCTCGCCGAGCGACCCGGACGGAGCATCGGCTCCGCCAGGACTCATGCTTTCCCAGAACATCGTGTGATTGACGTAGCCGCCCCCATTGTTCCGGACCGCCGTACGAATGGCCTCCGGAACCTCACCCAGCCTCGTCAGAAGCTGCTCCCCCGACTGCCCGTGGAGGTCGGCGTGGCCCTCCAGGGCGGCGTTCAAGTTGTTCGTGTAGCCCTGGTGGTGCTTGCCGTGGTGGATCTCCATCGTGCGCGCGTCGATGTGTGGCTCGAGCGCAGCGTGATCGTACCCTAGGTCGGGAAGTTGAAACGGATATGACATCGTTTCCCCTGTCGTCGGAAGTTCGCTCGTGACCGCCCTACACCCTCTGGGGCGGCGCAGCGGACGCGCTGCGGACCGGAATTCTATCCCCTAGGGTTCATCCTTCGCAAATTCAGGGCCAACGCATAACTTCCATGAGATCGCGACCCCTCGATACCCTACGTCGACAGCGCAGGCCCATGGTCGAGCAAGGCCATTCTCGTCGGATCCTCCTCGTCGACTGCGACGCCTTTTTTGTACAGGTGGCACGGCTCGAAGATCCCGAAGGAGCCGGCCAGGCCAAGCTGCTGCTCGTGGGTGGGTCCGCTTCCGGCCGTGGAGTGGTTACGTCGGCTTCGTACGCCGCCAGAGCCTTCGGAGTTCGGTCGGCAATGCCCACGGCCCAGGCCCTCCGGCTCTGTCCGGGGGCTCGAGTCGTGAGGGTGCCTAGGAAGGCGTGTGCCCACAAGAGCCACGAGATGCGGCTCGAACTTCAACGGCTCTCTCCTGTCGTTCAAGCCGCCTCGATCGATGAGTTCTATCTGGACGTCACGGGCACGGAGCGGCTCTTTCGTGAATCACTTGAAGACACCGCCAATCGGATTCGCAGAACGGTCCTCGAAGCGACCGAAATCTCCGTGTCGATCGGCGGCGGTACACGCCGGATGATCGCTAAGCTCGCCTCAGACTTCGCGAAGCCCGCTGGGGTCCACATCGTCCCTCCGGGAAAAGAGGCCGACTTCATGAAGCAGCTCAACCTCGCTGATATTCCGGGTGTCGGGCCAGCGCTCGTCCGTTCACTCCAGGATCGTGGACTCGTACGCATCGAGGACGCCCTCGGGGTGGAGCAGGAGTGGCTGGAGAGGTGGTTCGGGGCCCATCGCGGAGCTTGGCTCTACCGCCGCATGAGGGGACTCGATCCCTCACGTGTGGATCCCAGGGAGCCACGAAGGTCGATCAGCTCAGAACGGACTTTCGCGCGGGACCTCGACACTGATGAAGCGCTCGGGCGCTCCCTTCTTAAACTGTCCACGTCGGTCGGAAGAACCCTTCGTAAGGCCGGCCTCCGTGCCCGCACGATTACCGTCAAGGTCAAGGACCGTGACTTCAAAACGCGTTCCCGGGCACGGACCACCCCTCAGTCGCTCGAAACCGACGGTACGCTTTTCACCGTCGCCCGAGAGCTCTTGCGAGAGCTCCGTACCGTTCGGCCAACCCCCGTTCGTCTTTTGGGCGTAGGGCTCACGAATTTTACCACCGGAATCGACCCCGAACAGCTCGGAATGTTCGACGACGATGACGAGGCTCTAGAGACCGAGCGAGGGCGGACCTTGAGCAAGGCGGTGGACTCGCTACGAGAGCGCTTTGGAGACCGATCCATCGTGCCGGGCCCGATGATCCGCGACTGACGTGAGCTCGGCCAAATAACGCCCGCCAGGGCCGCGCCACACGATCTCCGTGTCCCAACCCGCTCGCTGCCCATGCTCTGCGAGCGTCTCGGCGTCTACGAATAGCTGAGGGAAGATCTCGCTCTCGACTCCTCCCGCCGAGAGCTGGTAGTGGAGCTCTCCGAAGTACCGCCCATCGTCCTCGAGCTGGAACTCGACGGAGCCGTCTTCTCGCAGGTCGGTGGAATCCATGAGCAGGACCCCGCCGGGCGTGACCAAAAGGGCCGCACAGTCGAGCAACCGATCGAGTCCG
>Ga0310121_10000460_pt1 | contig 44459 bp, 36 predicted proteins | sample CB27_Tmax_986_MG_FD_203504 | JGI IMG/M metagenome (GOLD analysis project Ga0310121, IMG submission 203504) | Marine microbial communities from Western Arctic Ocean, Canada - CB27_Tmax_986 | ecosystem: Environmental > Aquatic > Marine > Oceanic | place: Canada: Western Arctic Ocean | collected... | reverse complement strand
CGTGGTATCAGTTCAGTCGAATCAGCGGGCTCTTCATCGATCAGGACGACGTTCTATACGCAATCGACTCAGAATCAGATGACAACTACAATCCCGGTTGGAGAAAAGGGCTCAGAGTAGGTAGTGCTAGGACTGGAGAAGTGTGGTACTTCGTCCCAGAGCATGTCTCGGAGCGCGCATCGGGGATGGGGGGGTTTGGATCGATGGGTGAAGGAGTGACCGTGGATGCTGAGGGTAATGTCTACGGTGGTGAGGTGGGTCCCGTCCAGGGGCTCACAAAGTTTATTCCGCGGATGATCAGCAGGTGAGGTAGCGCTGGCCGCAGTGATGATGGAAGACGCAGGAACAGCTCTATCGCTTTCGTGGAATTTCTTTGTCTCGCTACGAGACTCACGCAGCCCGCTAGCATATTCGCGTCGATATAACGTCGCATGACAGCATCTAAATGCTGAAGCCGTTCGGAGGACATGCCAACGCTCTCTGGATTAGCACGGGCCAGTCGCTGTGCCACCGCAGAGAAAGGGGAAATCAGGGCTGCCTGTATGGCCACCGCGAATCGTTGCTTCTGCATCTTTAAACCCTTTTCCTTCGGAACGAACCGGGAGCGTGTTTTCAACATGGAACCACTTCCGGTAAGGTTCGATGTGATGGGTGTAGACGCAATCAATGCACCCCTAACCCCCCGTCGATTACGATTGCTTGTCCGTTGATACCTTCAGCATCAGCTGAACACAACATTAGTGCTATATGCGCTACTTCTTCAGGACGAATCAGACGCTTTTGGGGATTAGTCGCGAGTATGCTTTGCAGTGCTTCTTCATAAGAAAGATCTGTCTTACCTACAATGCGGGTAACTGCATAGTCAGCCATGGCTGTGTCGACGTAGCCGGGACAGATCGCATTAGCAGTGACACCTTGATCTGCTATCTCAGCAGCTAATGCCCGGGTAAAACCGACCTGTGCGTGTTTGGAAGCACTGTATGCAGCCATGTATCGTCCGCCCCGCAATCCGGCGATAGATGCTACATTGATCACACGACCCCAGCCTCTCTCGATCATGCTTCCCAGAAAAGCTCTGGTGCATAGGAACGTTCCAGTGGCGTTAATCGAAAGTATTCTCTCCCACTCCTCGAGTTGGATTAGTTTGACTGGATTGGAGCGTGCGATACCTGCATTATTCACCACGATGTCGATGTCTCCGATCCTTCTTGAGACCTCTTGAGCCATCGCTTGGACGCTGGTTTCGTCTGCTACGTCACAGGGGATTGCATGAGCCTCGTATCCCTCGGAATGTAAACTCTTCGCTACACTCTCGATCTCGTCCACTGATCTGGCACTGACTACAACCGTCGCCCCGTTTTCAGCTAGGATCCGAGCGATCGCACTTCCGATACCGCGTCCGCCGCCTGTGATCACGGCTGCACGTCCCTGGAGGTCCATTACTGCTCCTGAGCTGAGTTATCAGACGACTTCAAAGAGGCCTGCGACACCCATCCCTCCACCGACGCACATCGTCACGACAACGTGACGCACTCCTCGGCGGCGTCCCTCGATCAATGCGTGTCCCGCCAACCGAGCACCCGTCATTCCATACGGATGGCCGATCGAGATCGAACCTCCGTTGACGTTCAAGCGCTCGGACGGGATGCCAAGCTGGTCTCGGCAGTACACGACCTGGACAGCGAAAGCTTCATTCAATTCCCAGAGGTCGATATCGTCCATCTTCATACCAGTGCGTTCCAGCAATCGCGGTACTGCTAAAACCGGACCGATCCCCATCTCGTCAGGTTCGCATCCAGCGACGGCAAGACCACGGAAGATCCCCAGCGGCTCTAGCCCGCGGCGCTCAGCCTCGCGCACTTCTACGACAACACATGCTGACGCGCCATCAGACAGCTGGGAGGCGTTACCTGCAGTTACTGTCTTCTCCTCACCCATCACCGAGTGGAGCGCGGCTAAGCCTTCTGCTGTTGTGTCCGGTCGGTTACCCTCGTCTTTGGTTAGGGTGACCTGCTCTTCGTGGGTCGCACCGGTCTCCTTGTCAGTGACCAGCTTGGTTGTCGTTAATGGCACAATCTCTTCATCTAAATAGCCCTGTGTCTGAGCAGTTGCCGTGCGCTGCTGACTCGTAAGCGCATACTCGTCCTGGATCTCACGGTCGACTCCATATCTTTCGGCGACGACCTCTGCGGTGTCGAGCATACTCATCCATAGATCTGGCTTGTGTTCTGTTAACCAGTCCTCATTCCAGTGCCATTGGTTCAGATTATTCTGGACTAGGCTGATTGATTCGACACCTCCAGCGGCTGCGACTGGAACACCATCCAGGACAACGCGGTTAGCAGCAATTGCGATCGCTTGAAGCCCAGAGCTACAGAAGCGGTTCACTGTACTCGCTGCTGTGCTCACGGATAGCCCGGCCCGGATCGCTGAGAGGCGAGCTATATTTTTGCCTGTGGCACCTTCTGGTAGCCCACACCCAATGATGACGTCCTCGATTTCATCTGCATCTACACCAGCCCGGCTCACTGCATGCTTGATTGCATGACCAGCAAGTGTCGCGCCATGAGTTTGGTTGAATGCTCCACGAAACGCTTTCCCTATCGGGGTTCGTGCGGTTGAAACGATAGCAGCTTCTCTCATGCGCCCTATTCCTCGGCTGCTTGATTGTTAGGTGGATCGGTTTTTTCTACGGATGCTGTTTCACGTTCGATCAATATGCGTCGCAAGATCTTTCCTGCTGGAGATTTGGGTATCTCGTCCAGGAATTCAACTCTGCGAACCTTCTTATGTGGTGCCACATTGCTTGCAACGAAACTCATGACTTCTTCTGGTGACAGTGTTTCATCTCCGACTACAAATGCCTTCGGCACTTCTCCTGCCTCCTCATCGGGACTTCTCACTACGGCCACGTCACGGATCTTAGGGTGGGTGAGAAGTAGGGCCTCTAACTCCGCTGGTGCGACCTGAAAGCCTTTGAACTTGATGAGTTCCTTCACCCGATCCACAATGCGACAATATCCGTTTGTATCGGTTATGCCGATATCTCCAGTGTGCAGCCACCCATCTTCATCAATTGTGGCCATTGTTGCTTCAGGACGATTGAGATAGCCGGCCATCACTTGGGGGCCTCGGACCCAGATTTCTCCTTGCTCTTCCGGACCCAACTCTTCACCAGTACCTACGTCTACGATCTTGACCTCGGTATTTGGCAGGCATGGGCCAATCAAGTGGTGCGGAGTTTGTCCACGCCTCTGGTTTGGAGCCTGATGTGTCACCGGGCTGGTTTCAGTCAATCCGTAACCCTGAGCGACTACACACCCAAGTCGGTCCTCTACAGCCTGCGCGAGGTCCTCTCCGAGTGGTGCGGCTCCGGAAACGATTCCCTGAAGGCTCGAGAGATCATATGCATCGACTAGGGGATGCTTAGCCAGCACAAGTAGGATCGGCGGTACAAGGTGCGCGAACGTTACCCTCTGATCCTGAATAACTCCAAGGAATTCCTCTAGGTCAAACCGTTCTAGCACGACGATCGCAGCACCACAAGAGAGGCCATAGTTCATGATCACGAGCAGTCCGTAGATGTGAAAAAAAGGTAGGACTGCGATCAGTTTGTCTTCTTCTGTAATTGGTCGGCACTCTGACTCCAAGCCCTCAAGTTGAGCCATATTTGCCACTAGATTACGATGCGTCAGCATTACACCCTTTGAGCCGCCAGTCGTGCCACTAGAGTATGGGAGGGCTACAAGATCTGTCGCCGAGTTGATAGCAGGCCCTATCTCTAGTTCGGGCGCCTCCAAAAGCGCTGAGAACGGTGTGGCACCGGGTGCGTTATCAAAGGTGAAAATCTCCTGGATGTTGCCTGCCTCCGCAGCAGCTTCTTGCGCATTTTTCAGAAACATGCTGGTCGTGACCAGAAAGCGTGCTTGAGAGTCCTGCAACTGGCTTGTCAGTTCCTGGGGGGTATACTGCGGATTCACGGTCGTAACGACTCCGCCTGCGTAGGCTGCTCCGTGAAATGCTATCGGGTACGCGATGCAGTTGGGGCTGTAAATGGCAAGTACATCCCCCTTCTCGAAGCCGCGAGATGCTAGCCCTGATGCCGCTTTACGGATGCTACTTGAGAGTTCCCCATAGCTTATCGTTTCATCGATGGATCCATCGATAAGAGCAGTTTTCTCTGAGAACTCCACCGATCTCTGGAGAGCAAAGTTTGTGACTGAGGAATCTGGAATCGTGACGTCTGGATAGGGGCTTTGAAAGATCATTCTGCATCCCACTCTGCAAAGGTTTTATCCTCCCGGGCCAACCTCTCTAATAGTGGTGCTGGCTTTAACCAATCTCGGTGGATGTCGTAGAAACCTTGCATCACCTCGTAGACATGCCGTAGGCCGACTGAGTCGGCATAGAACATTGGCCCCCCTCTGTATCTCGGAAAGCCGAAGCCGTAGAGCCAAACGATATCGAGGTCGCTTGCGCGTTGTGCAATGCCTTCTTCTAGGATGCGCGCGCCCTCATTGATGAGAGGGTATATACAGCGCTGCAGAATTTCTTCATCTGAAATCTCTCTTCTGTCAATTTCCAACTCTCTTGAGGTATGGACGACAAGGTCAACGACCTCGGGATCAGGTATTGGGATCCTGCTGCCCTCTTCGTAGTGGTACCAACCTTTTCGGGTTTTCTGGCCGTAGCGTCCCATTTCGTAAAGTCGGTCAGCTATTTCTGAGTAACGCAGATGTTTGGGGCGGCTGGGTTCTCTGTGTTGCCGAACTCTCCAGCCAACGTCGATTCCAGCAAGGTCACTGAGTGCAAACGGGCCCATCGGGAACCCGAAATCGTAGATCACCTTGTCGACTTGCTCCGGGAATGCCCCCTCCTCAATTAGGAACTGGGCTTGGCGGCTGTATGGATAGAGCATGCGGTTCGCAGCGAATGAGTCACATACTCCAACGACGACGCCCACCTTACCCAGTCGTTTGGAGAGGGTGAGAGTAGTTGCGAGTACTTCAGGTGAGGTATGGTCCCCACGCACGATCTCGACCAGGCGCATGACGTTGGCTGGGCTGAAGAAGTGAGTTCCAACGACCTGCTCGGGTCGTCCTGTTACCGCCGCGATTGCGTTCACATCTAATGAAGAAGTATTTGTTGCAAGGATTGCATCAGTTTTGCAGAGGCCATCAAGACGTATAAAGATCTTTTTCTTGAGTTCCATTTCCTCGAAGACAGCTTCGATCACAACATCGGCACCTGATACCCGTTCGAACTCCAGCGTCGGTTCGATCAAGGCAAGCCGTGCTTCCGCTTCTTCCTCGGTCATGCGCCCTTTCGAGACCGTGGAAGCATAGTTCTTGCGGATCATCTTCATGCCACGGTCCAGCATACCTTTCTCTGACTCAGTTACGATGACGGGTATTCCGGCGTTTGCGAAGCACATGGCAATCCCGCCTCCCATAGTTCCGCATCCCAGGACTGCTGCCCGCCTTACGTCCGTTTGAGATGTTACCGGCCCTAAGCCACTGACTTTTCGTGCCTCGCGCTCTGCGAAGAAAGCATGTCGTTGTGACAATGACTGATTGGATAAACTACATTGAAGGAATACCTCTCTCTCGAATGCCAGTCCGTTCTCGAAAGACATCGTTGTTGCTGCCTCAACGCAGTCAATACAAGCGAAGGGTGCTTCAAATCCTCGTGCACGGCGAGAGATACGGGAGCGGAATTCGTCAAATAGTTCAGGTCGGTTTTGGGCCTCGAGGAGATGGCCATCCCGATCCCGCGTTTTTTTTGGTGGCTCAGGCCCAACACTGAGACGATGAGCTAGAGACACTGAAAGTTTGAGCAAATCATCACCGTCATCTGCGAGACCGTCTACCAATCCAAGTTCATGTGCTCTCTCGGCAGTCATGGACTTCCCGGAGACAATCGCATCTAGGGCTGGCAGCACGCCGATCAGGCGCGGTAACCGTTGTGTTCCTCCGGCTCCCGGTACGATACCGAGCGTCACCTCTGGCAAGCCCATCCTTGTACCCAGTGCAGCAATTCGTCCATGGCACGCCAGAGAGAGTTCACAGCCACCCCCGAGGGCAGTCCCATGTAATGCACATACAACAGGTTTCGGTGAATCCTCAATGAGGGAGATTAGGTCCAAGAGAGTGGGTGACTCTCCGGCGATACCGGTATCGAACTCTCGGATATCCGCGCCAGCACTGAACATTCGACCAGAGCCACAGATCACAAACGCCTGGATATCAGAGTCTTGTAACCCTGCAGTGAGTGCGTTACCGACACCGATACGTTGGCTGAGCGAAAACGCGTTTACTGGTGGATTATCAAGCGTGATCACTCCAACTGTTTCGACTCGGTCGAAGCGTACCGGATGAGCCATATGGGGACCTTGGTTTGAGGTTGCTGGTAGCTGTCTGGCATCTGGCAGTGGCCGTCTGCATACGATTCGGATAGCATGGGGTCCGCTCCTATGCAACCCGGCACACTTATAGAGGTGCTCTTATCGGATTGACGATGGAAACTACGGTCCAGCTTTTCGGTGCGAGTTTTCTACTCTATGACACCGATCCTGAAGAAGTTGTGACCCCTGAGGATCTTGGATATGAAGAGCGGATGCTCCTGCAGGATGGGGGGCTTCCGGTCTTCCCTTGAACGACTGACACATTGATGTCGTGATCGAACCAACTCGGGACCATTACCAAGATATCCGGCTCTTCACTGCAAGAGGATCTTGGATAAAGCTTGTCCTCCTGCTGGTAGTGCTTGTCTCCCTACCTCTCCTGCTACCAGGCTACCGTGTTTTTACGCTCAACTATATGGCGGTGTTTGTGATTGTTGGGCTTGGAATGAATGTGCTCGTGGGTGCCACAGGACAGGTCTCACTGGGTCATGCCGGGTTTCTGGCCATAGGTGCTTACACGATGGTCATTCTCATGGCCAGGCTTGCGGTGCCGTTCCCTTTTGCTTTGGTCATGGCAGGGTTCGTCTCAGCGCTTTTCGGCTTCCTACTGGGGTTGCCAGCATTGAGGCTAGCGGGGCCGTATCTCGCGATTGCTACCCTGGGTTTTGGCTTAGCAGTTACACAAATCATTGCTCACTCGGCCTTGTTTGGGGGACACATGGGGCTGGTGGTGCCAGATGCTACGGTCGGCCCATTCCCATTATCCGGAGACGTTAGCAAGTACTATGTGATCGTCGGTATCACGTTCGTCTTAGCACTTGGCGTGCGAAACCTTTCCGTCACTCGTGTCGGACGGGCATTCCGTGCCATCAGGGACAGCGAGATTGCTGCTGCCACGATGGGTGTAGATGTTGCCTACTACAAAACCCTCAGCTTCGCAGTAAGTGCTGCTCTGACAGGCGTCGCCGGGGGCCTGCTCGCACTCATGATAGGATTCATAAGCCCAGGCGTTTTTACGTTCACACTTTCCCTGATGTTTTTGGCGATGGTGGTATTAGGGGGTCTTGGTTCGATCCCCGGTGCAGTTCTTGGCAGCATTGTCATGGGGTACTTGAATTTGGAAATGGATGCTTTTCAGGAATTACCTGTCCTCGGTCCAGCTCTTGAGGGCTTCTCCGAACGCTTTATGTCAACTGTTGGCCTTCCAAACTTCGGGTGGGTAGTAACGGGAATGTTGATTGTGTTCACGATCCTTATCGAACCCCGAGGCTTATACGGGCTCTGGATTAGGGCCCTGGATACGACGAAACGTTCAAAAAGTGCCGATGCCGAATTGAGTCGTTCTGGGTCCGGAGCGGATTAACACGTGCTGCCACAAGTCATTGTGAGTGGGCTTTCAGCAGGAAGTATATACGCCCTAATGGCGCTTGCTTTGGTCATCACATACAAGACTACCGAGGTCCCGAACTTTGCTCAGGGTGATATGGCTATGGTATCGGCCTTTATCGCCTACATGTTTCTAACCGACTTCGAAACCGGGTTCATCTTTGCTTTTGGTGCAGCTCTCGTATTCGCCTTTCTTCTTGGGGTTGGATTTGAGGGGCTCCTACTGAGACGTATGCGGAAGCCTACGCACCTGAACCTGATCATCATGACTCTGGGTTTCACTTTGGCCATTTTCGGTTTCGCAGGTTGGAAATGGGGTGCCGACCAACGTCAGTTTCCGTTCCCCGTTTCAGCGAATGAAGTCATAAGGTTTGGGAGTGTGTCGATCAGCACTCTTAGCGTGGCCACGATCTTGATTGCTGGCATACTGATGCTATTGGTTTTTGCGTTCTTCCGCTTTACTAAGCTCGGCGTCGCGATGCAGGCAACACAACAAGATCCCATCGCCGCACGCATCAACGGTGTACCAGCCCGTGCGATTGTTGGTCTCACGTTCGGCATTAGTTCTGTAATTGGTACTGTGGCGGCCCTGCTCACGGCACCGCTGATTACGCTTGATCCTACGCTGATGTGGGATGCCCTACTAAAGGGTTTCGCTGCTGCCGTTCTGGGGGGATTGAATACTCCCGTTGGCGCGGTGCTTGGTGGTTATCTATTGGGCGTCATTGAGAATCTCTTTGGAGCTTACGTCTCGGTGGAATTTAAGTCAGTTGTAGCATTCCTGCTCATCGTTATCGTGCTCTGGTTCAGACCTTCTGGTCTCTTTGGCCACCACCATGAGAGAAAGGTCTGAGCAATGAGCTTTTTCGCTGTCGATGGCCTCACAATGCGCTTCGGAGGGTTGACTGCACTCGATGATGTCTCTTTTGAAGTGGATCGGGGGATGATTTTTTCGATCATTGGTCCGAACGGTTCTGGAAAATCCACAGCGTTCAACTGTATCAGCGGTATTTATCAACCGACGGCAGGGGAAGTCTACTTTGAGGGTGAAGCCATCTCCGGATTAGCTCCTCACCACATAGCGCGTCTCGGCATAGCACGGACCTTTCAGAATATTGAACTCTTCAGCACAGAGACCACGATCGACAACCTTATGCTCGGTCGACACCAGCACATGCGCAGTGGTATCTGGAGTGGTGTGTGGATGTTGGGCCGCGCCACAAGTGCAGCTAGAGAGGAGGCAGAGAACCGCGAGCGTGTCCAATGGATCATTGAACTTCTCGATCTAGTTCAAGTGCGCGATCGACCAGTGGGCGAATTGCCTTATGGTACACAAAAGCGTGTGGAACTAGCTCGTGCTCTTGCTATGGAGCCAAAGCTTTTACTGGTAGATGAACCATCTGCTGGTATGAATGCGGATGAGCGTGCAGAAGTCGCTGTGCGTATAGGAGAACTACGTGCAGAACTGGATGTGACAATCCTATTGATCGAACACCATGTGCAGCTTGCGATTGGCCTAGCAGATCGTGTTCTGGCCCTGAACTTTGGAAAACCGATAGCTCAAGGGGCTCCTGACGAGATTCGGCAGCATCCTGAGGTTATCAAGGCGTATCTCGGCGATGGATAAACACCCAGAGGTTCTCCTAGAACTCAATGCAGTAGAGACTTGGTATGGATCGCTGCGTGCTCTGTCTGATGTTTCCCTTACGGTGTCCGAAGGCAGCATTACGGTAATCCTGGGCAACAACGGTGCAGGTAAAAGCACCCTATTGAACACGATCTTAGGAGTTCTAGAAGGCCAGCCGAAGAATGGACAGATTTCCTTCCAAGGTACCCGGATCGACCGGATGGCTACCGAGCGGATCGTCAGGTCTGGTATTTCCTACGTTCCCGAGGGTCGTCGGATCTTTAGTGAACTTACTGTTTCGGAAAATCTGAAGGTGGGCGCGTATATCCAAAAAGATCAGTTCTCTACTAAGAAGGCTCTTGAGCGTGTGTGCGAATTTTTCCCCCTCTTGGCAGAGCGGCAGAGCCAGGCTGCAGGTACACTCTCCGGTGGAGAACAGCAAATGTTGGCGATAGGACGTGCTCTGATGAACGGACCTCGGCTTCTACTTCTTGACGAGCCATCACTCGGCCTGGCTCCGATTTTGGTGCGGCAAGTGTTCGACATCATCTCACAGATACGAGATGAGGGTGTTACAGTTCTGCTCGTGGAGCAAAACGCTCGCATGGCACTGGCTGTTGCTGACGAGGGGTTGGTTTTGGATAGTGGAGAATTAGTCGCAGCCGGTTCGGCTTCTGACCTTGTCGACAATGAGGAAGTGGAGGAGCTATACATGGGTGCCCCGTCACTACCAATCAATAGAGAGTCTTGAGATGAAGTTGATCCGGGAAAATGGGCTGTATCGGCCACGTATGATGACCTTTATAGCCTTGGCTTCTATCTATGTGTGCGGCTGCTCGGAGCCGATAGACGAGGGCGATGTTCGTGGTGTAACAGATGATACGATCGTGATTGGTAGTTGGGCCCCGTTGACTGGGCCTGCTGCACTTTGGGGTGCTGTGGGCCGAGGTACCCAAGCCTACTTTGAAATGATCAATGAACAGGGTGGGATACACGGGCGTCAGATTGAGTTCGTACTTCGTGATGATGCGTATCAGCCTTCACGGACAGTGGCGGCGGTGCGTGAGATGGTGGAACGTGACCGTGTGTTTGCCTTTGTTGCCGGTGTTGGTACTGCTTCAGGTCGCGCTGTTGTTGATTATATCATGGAGAATGAGGTCGTCTGGGTCTCCCCTGCCACTGGTGCTACACATTGGGCATATCCGCCGAGGAAATATTTGTTCGCTCAGTACACGCCATACTTTGATGAAGCAGCGGTGTTGGTCGATTACGTGGTCAATGAATTAGGTAAGACCAGGGTCGGAGTGATCTATCAGAATGATGACTTTGGCGAGAGTGGATTTGTAGGTGCTCAGGTTGCGCTGGAGAAACATGGGTTGAACGTGGTCGAAGCAGTGTCAGTCGAGGTTCCGGACACAGATCTTAGTTCGCACGCTATCCGCCTCCGTGAATCCGGAGCTGAAGCCATTCTTATGTGGTTAACACCACGTCATGCCACGATCATTGTTGGCGCGGTCGGACGACTTGGCTATGAGCCACAGTGGCTTGCTAGCTCTGTGCTAGCTGACACAGAACTGATGTATGATCTGACGGAAGGGGCGTGGGAGGGCGTGATCTTCGCGGCTATTGGTGAACTTGCTAACTCAGCCCATCCTCTCATTGAGCAGTATCGGGAAGCGAGTGCCCGGATCGTGCCGGAGGAGCGGGCCAGCGAATTTTTCCTTTCCGGATTCCGTTATGCTGAGCCGCTTATCGAGGGACTTCGGAGAGCTGGGCGTGACCTGACTACCGAGTCACTCGTGACAGCGCTAGAATCTTTGGATGGTTTTCAGGGGATTGGTGCACCACTGACGTACACGAATAACAGGCGGCAGGGAACGAGAGCCACATTTCTCGCCCGTACCATCGATGGAGAACATGCGGAACGGCTCACTGATTGGCTCGAGTCCGGAGTTGACATCGAGCAAGTGATTCAGCGATTAGAGGGGCCGAATTAGACGTGCGCCATGCTCAGTCACCATTCTCCCCCGATTTTTCTGAAGTGTTTGAGAATCATGACCAGTTATCACTTCCCAAGCATGGGTTTTCCGTGTGCGGTCTTCAGCGGAAAATCGGAGTCCTCCTCTGTGCAATGCTCATGTTTCTGGGCTCCGGGTGTGGAGACGGGCCGTCGGGGTTTAGCAATCCTGGCTCTATCGAGGTGGTGATCCAGTCGCAGGGAGAAATGTTGGATCCTAACGGATATTAGGTGGTGATTGGCGGATCACTTACCCGGTCCGTAGAGATCAACTCATCCACAGAGTTTGGGGGCCTTCCACCGGGAGTGTATTCCATAAAGCTAACGGGGGTGGCTTCGAATTGCATCGTTATCTAAGAGAACCCAGTCACGGTTCTTGTGATTTCAGACAAGAAGACCATCGGGAGTTTCGGTGTGCAGTGCTTTGCCACCTTTGGATCTTGATTGTCTTGAATTGAAGTTTGGCTTCAGATCTTCCTGCCGGATGATGGGGTTCGGCCCTAACTCTTTGGACCCGAAACCGTACCCAGAGCCTGTGGGAGCTTTGTTTTTACGAGCCACCAACCGACCGCGAATGTGCCCAATGCTGAGACAACAACGATGCTCCAGAACACATTCCATAGTTCGTGTTCTTCCAACAGCAGCGCTACTCGAGGCATGATGAAACGCGTGAGGGATTCTGCAATTAGGGCTGCGATCAGCCCTATGTAGGACCAACTCATCCAGTGAGCATGCCACTCGATCCAGTTGTACTTAGGTCTCCGAGCAAGAACGAAGTACAATCCGGCTGATAGGCTGACTGCACTTAAGGATGCTGCCACATGGAATGGCCCGACATTTCCGGTTAGGTCGTAGATCGAGAAGGCGGTAACGATTACACCCACCATAGACGTAGCGTAGATGTGACCAAACGTACGGTGCCAGCGTGTACCCTTTGCGTTCATGAGGACTAGAGCGCCGGCTCCGATCGAGATCAGAGAGAAGGCCACATGTACCGAGCCGAGTGTGCTCATAAAGCTATGTCCATCAGGTACCGAAGAGAGCGTCGAGACCCACAGCGGAAAGGTACATGGCACTGCTTGAGTGCCCCACACCGAGGATGACCATTTCTCTATGGTTATGCTGAGGAAAGAACTGTTCCATAAAGCGCATAAGACGGCGCCCCCGGGTGAATCGATAGGGCCCTTGCAAATTCGCACCGCAGCTAACGTCGAGCGAAGCGCTCAGGGAATCCGCATCACCGATAAGAATACGCACGTCTCTCCTCACGAGTTGTGCCCTTATCGTGTCCACTACGAGTGAACCAGCGTACGTATTTCGTTCTGAAAGGCCGTAGTGCCAGTCATCGTAGTCGGAGCATGCTGATGCATCAGGCACTAAGAATGTGCCTGTATTTTCTCGTTCCTGCCGGATGTATAGGTAAGTGGAGGGGTTTGCTACTACGTAACGCATCATTACTGATCCAAGATCCTCCTCAGCACGGCTCGTTGCTGCGTACCTATGAGCGACTTGTCCGCCTGCTGAGTGACCCGTCATAGTGATTTCCGTCAATGCTGGGAAACGGGATGGATCAGAGAGAAGACCAACAATCTGATCAATTGCCGAGTAGGAACTCCTGCGAGGCCGTGGTCCCTCGGTGCTGGAGAGATGCCCTCTCTTCCAACCACTGCTGCTCCAGAACAGCTCGTCTGATGCCGGATTATCTGAAGAAGTCTGGAAATATGGTGCGACGACGACCGTACTCGTCTGATTACCTACTGCAGCTGCGGCCTGGAATCCTCTTTGGAAGTAGCTATCTGCGTTGCGGTTTGCGCCGTGAACGATAATTAGGCCGCGAGTGACTTCAGAATTTCCTTCGGATAAGGAGTGTGTACTGAATACCGGAAGATAGACACTGCTGCCGATCGCGACCCGTTCGGTACAGATCGATGTGATCGACAGGCATGGTACAGGCTGGGCGTCATCGTCCTCGGATTCCGAGGGCGACGAGCAGGCTACCAGGAAAACCGTGAGGAGAAAACAGAGTTGAGAGCCAATCTGCCTCTTTGGGTGCCAAGAAATCAATTAGTCAGTCCCCGGTTTCACTAGGATTCTCTCAAGATTTCACGTGTCCGTGGATCTTTCGGATAGCCTCAGGATCCGATCTTGCTCCAATGTCTGATGAGAATATCTAGGAAATCTAGGGCCCAGAAGTGGAAACGTTTTCCTATGATCGGGGACACCAACAGAGTATTTAGTTGCTGTGTACTTTTGTTGTGCGAATTCATCCGGCATCAAATAATGGCTAATCGAATAACACTGAGGTAACGAAAAAATGAACAAGCACAAGATATTCATCATTGTCGGAGCGGTAATGGCAGGTGGATGCGGATCCGGAGCTACCATTGAGACTGAATCTGATTTGGCTTCCTTAAGGTTAGCTGCGAACACCTATCATCAGGCAGCTAGCGCGAAGGACAGGGCGGCGGTTGTTGCTCTCTATGACGAGAACGCACTCATGGTTCCACCCAATGCTGACTTGGTAGAAAAACTAGATGGTGTACAGGGCTACCGGTTTGGCTTTATTGAAACACCGGGAGTTGAACTCGAGTTCGAGATTGTGCGGGCGGAAATGTCTGCATCCGGTGACATTGGATGGACACTCTCTATCGGTGAAATCACGATTAATAACTCTGAAGGTCCGCCTGGACGGGATGTTGTTCGGGACTTTCATACATGGAAGAAGCAAGCAGACGGTTCGTGGAAGGTTGTCCTTGATATGTGGAACTCTGAACTGCCGATCATTGATTAATGAGGCGCTCTTCCAGGAGCGAACTATGATTTAGGCAGTTAGTGGGTGTTTTGGGGCAAGCTTCCAGCCCCAAAACACCCACTAACTTTTCTTAGCCGCCTAGATTTCTTAGGACCTCAGCGAGCGTTGAAAGACGCTCAGCATCACCACCACGGGTTCCGGCACGTATTGCTACAGCGTCCTGATCTAGTTGCGCTGCGACCTGAGCTAATTGCGTCGCGGTCGCAGTACCTCGTTCCGCTCGGTCCAGAATGTTAGCAACGTCGGGTACACGATCGTTGAGAATACCATTACCTCGCACCAGTTGGTCAAGATAGGCCCGTGCTACGGGGACAACTGCTGGCCATACTGTCAGGGGCTGCATCTGTGCATTGAATTGATCGATCTGAATGAGTTCTGCAGCGTCGATCTCCGCCTGTGAAAGGTGCTCTGTCGGAGTCAGCCTGAAGACGTCTATCCCGCGTGAGATTTCAGCACCATATATGCGGCCGTTATGCCAGTACGTTGACCAATAACCCCCGGTAAAAAGTGCTTCGGCACTCAGTGGTCCTCGATCGAAGAACGCGACTTCAAAAGCGTTTGCTGGATCAGTGAAGTCCATGATTGATAGGCCGCCCTGGTACCAAGCTTGGACCATGAGATCCCGACCTGGAACTGGGATGATTGAGCCGTTATGGGCGACGCAGTTTTCAGTCTCTGTCTGAGGTACGGGGAGCTTATAGTAGCCTCCAAGTGTCATTTTACCGTCCTCGATGGTGAAAATTGCGTTGGCTCCCCACGTCGGAGGGTCTGATGCCCGGCAGCGAGCTTGTCCGCCACCGCCCCATTCATCAGTGAATACGACTTTTGTACCGCCGTTATTAAACGTTGCAGAGTGCCAATAGGCGAAATTCGGGTCGAGTACCTCATCGATCCGCTGCGGGTTAACGACATCTGAGATATCCAGCAGAATCCCATTTCCGGAGCATGCACCAGCGGCTAGTCCGATCTCTGGATAGACCGTGATGTCATGACATTGATGTGTACGCCGAGTGTCTTGAGTGCCCGCACCGTGATCGCCTCCAGCCCAGAGACCCGCGATGTTACCGGTTTCCGCATCTGCAAAGATGCGAGGCATGTTTATAATCTCCGCATTCTCAGGTGCATTCAGTGGTACGCGGACGACCTCGATCCGGAACAGTGCCGTGTTGGGATCTTCATCCGGTTCGCCCCCAGAGCATCCTGGTAGTTCTTCTGTTGGGCGTACGGAGCTTGTCCCTTGTATGTAGACGTAAACGTTTTCGCTGTCATCGGGGTCAATGACTAGCGTGTGCGTGTGTGACCCGCGACACGATTGGATAGCAGCGACCTGCATCGGGTTATTTAAGTCGGATACGTCGAAAATACGTACGCCACGCATCCGTTCTGTGCTGATCGAGTCTGTGACCCCTTCAATTCCGCAGTCGATCCTACCGCGTGTTTCTTGGGCTGACATAAACACAAGGTCTCCATAGACCGAGACGTCGCCCTGCCCACCTGGGCACACAACGGACAGCGCCAACATCGGGGTATTCGGATCTTCCAAATCGTAGATCTGGAATCCGTTGTAATTGCCTTGATATAGGTACTGTCCCTCGAATGCTAGGTCAGTATTGCTGAAACGCCCATCGTCTGGAGTTGCCGGATTAAAGAATCCGTCCGCCCGTGGAATTTCAGAGACTTGCTCGAGTCCGCGAATCGCCGATTCAGCGTCCATCCATCCTGCGCCGAGTTCGAGGCGCGGATCGTTTGGATCCCATGTGAATAATGGCTCTGGCGTGACAGAGTCGGGGGCTATCTGAGCTGCAGCCTCCGAAAAGCCGTCTATGAGGCTGGCTGTTATCATCAACCCGATTGCTAGGGCCATTCCCCGATTGGTAAAACCAGAAATCTGTTCGAGTGTCATCCTAATTCCTTGTATCCAATGAGTAAGTCATTTACATAATTGTCCGTCTGACCACAGTGCGGCCTGGTACTAAGAAGGCTATCGTCGTTCCTCCAGCATCCGCCGCATCCGCAGGATCTCAATTGTTTGGTCCGCATCAACATCCGACGCGAACTTAAAAATCAAGGACTCCTGTCCGGCACCTGAGGAGTTGAAGAGCGTCTGTACCATGGTAAGTGCTCCCTCGTGGTGCATGATCATGAATTCGAGGAATAGTCGCTCGAATTCTCGGCCAGTAGCAGATGCCAGCTGCTCCATTTGCCCAGCGTTGAGCATTCCGGGCATAAGTTCTATGTCGCCATTCATCATCATCCAGTGAAGGTTTGCAGCCGGCACTTCTTCCTCTCGTTCAGCCAACCAGCGCTCCATCAGCCGGATTTCATCTCTCTGTGAGATCTGCATCCGGAGAGCCAAACCACGGAATCCATCCGTAGTTGCTCGTGCGGGCACCATAGCCGTCATGTCGAGGGCCTGCCCATGGTGGGGTATCATCCCTCGCATAAACCGCACGTCCGCTTCCAAGTAGTCCAACCCCTCGATCGCGTCCAGCTCTGCTGTGTCGAAGGCCTGGGCCGTCTCTCCCGGCGCACCAGGCTGTATTATTCGTGTTCCGGCGGTTCCTCCTAGCGCTGAAGTGGTGCCCGTACAGGATGCGGTCACAACCAGCATCGAGAGGACGCAAAAGACTAGCAAGCCCTTACTGTTCACTTCCGGTCCATTTTTCGCGCAGCGACTCACGGTCGATTCGTTGACCTCTGATATATACATCGAAAATTCGGTGTGTGTTCGTGATATCAGCAAGTGGGTTTGCATCGAGAACTATAAAGTCTGCGAGCTTGCCGGTCACGACGGCACCAGCGTCGAGCTCGATCAACTCAGCGGATGTGCTTGTTGCCGCAACGATTACCTCGGCCGGGGTCATCCCGGATCGTACCATGTCCTCCATTTCCTGATGCGACGTCCAGGGTGAGCTTCCGTCGGTGCCGAATGCGATCTTCACGCCCGCGCTGTTAAGGCGATCAAGGTTGCGTGCTTGGATTCCGAAGGACTCTTGAGCAGCCGGTCGGTCCTGCTGAGCTGCCTGCATCTCCCCGAGTCTTTCAGCCGGGATTGTTCCGCTGAGCCAGCTTAGGTCCAATGCAACGCCCGGGTTCGGGAGGTTCGGGACCAGTACTACCTCAGGACGGTCTAACCACAGTTGGATGAGCTCGTCATCAACATCTTGGTCTCGAATCCCGTGCGCGAACGCATCGACCCCAGCACGGAGTAGTCCCTTCGCATCCTCGAGAGTGAAGACGTGAGCGGTGACCCGAAGGCCATGCTTATGCGCTTCATCGATCACTGGGCCGTATAGTTCCGGCGTGAGTTTTTCATATCGCCCTCCTCGGTCGTCGACCCAAATTTTCACGAAGTCGGCCTGCTCTGTTGCCAATTCCTGAACTGCTGCACGCGCTTCTGCTTCGGATGTGATCCAGAAGGGTACCTCTGAGCGTCCTTCCTCCGGTGCGGTGATCCCACGTCCTGCGCTACCGGATCGTGCCCCATTTGGCACGTCTTCGCTCCGCATCTCGAAACCCACATTGCCGTCGTCGAGGCCGAGGCTCATCACAGCACCCGTCCCGTAGTACGCCCAATGCTGAAGTTCTTCTGTCCGGTCTGGTCGAGGCGATGCGAGGTGTGCATGTGCGTTCACGATTGCTGGCATCACCGTCTTACCCGTCAGGTTCACACGGGCGGAGCCTTCAGGTGCCTCGATTGATCCAACTTCACCAACAGCGGTAAAACGCCCGTCTTCAACCAGAAATGCTGAATTTTCAAGGGCCCTAGTTCCATCACCCGTTATCAGCCGCGCACCTTCATACAGCACTGTGTCAGAAGTGGATTCTCCGGTTGTGCATGCCGACGCAGCCAAGGCAACGCTAAGTAACCCAGTAAGCATCTTTGCGGATTTCATGATACCTCTCCTGTCAAACTTTATGGATTGGTCGCACGGACCGTGACACATGAGCCGAGTGATCCGCACACAGGGCGATTCACCAAGCGGGCAATGAGTCTACAGCACATGTCTCAGTCGGGCGAGGATCACAACCCATCAAGCCACTCGTCCGGAAGAGTGATTAAGAAGGCGAGATCACTATCCGAAAGCCGATAAAAGCCCGGCGGGCACCGGGATCAGCACCTCCCCGATTTGCTCCCCGGACGAAACGCTCCGGATCTGTAAAAGATCCACCTCTCATGACCCAAAGAGACTCGTTTTCTAGGTCTTCCGAGTCGTTGGTAGGATCATAGGGGTAGGGTTGATATGGGCTTCTTGTCCATTCCCACACATTTCCCGCCATGTCAGAGAGCCCAAACGGACACTCTGGACACTGGTGGCTCCCGACAGCTGTCGTGCCCCTTGCTTGGTAGGTCGCTCGGTCAGGCCTGGGCTCACTACCCCATGGATAGATTCGTCCATCGGTGCCTCGAGCGGCTTTCTCCCATTCGGCTTCCGTCGGCAGAGTGACTTGCCAGCCGCCTTCGAGGAGGGTGCTCAGAGCCTCCGGTGTCTCGGCCGAAGTTCTTAGGATCTTGTCTAGCCAGCGACTGTACGCGAGTGCGTCCGGCCAAGAAATAAAAGCAGCAGGGTGCTCAGGTACTCCATTGAGTGCCTGAGCATCAATGGGATAACCTGTTGCCTGAACGAACGATCGGATTTGTGCGACGGTTACCTCGAAGCGTCCGATATAATACGTCGGAAGTTCCAGAACTACCTGCGCGTTCATGCTTGACCAGTGCTCGATATCGAATGCCATTGGATCAATGGCAGCATCACTCCCCATCAGGAATGGGCCAGCCGTGATCTCGACGAATCCCAGGAGTGTATCATCCGGGAGTTGCCAAGCATCTGCCAGAAATCTGGGAACCTCTCCTGGATCACTGGTGACTGTCCCATCAGGAATCAAACCAGACCGGGGCAGAGACCCCGCAAAGCTCAAGGCAATCCATACTGCGCTGACGAGTCCAAGAGCTGTGAGGGGGACGGCAGTTTTACGTATCACTTAAGATGCACTCATGATTTTGTCGCAAGCAAAGTCCCAGTCGTGTTGGACGCAGGCACGTTCGTATAGTTCTGGCTCTGTCATTTCCATCAAGTTCTGACCGCCTTCCCTGAGGAGCAGCCTCAGATCAAGCGCCCGTGGGTTGACCCGGCTAAAGCTGCTTGGATCGAGAAGGTTGACGCATGCTGGCTGGAATCGGAGTTCACATGCGCGAGAGAAGTAGCCGAGGGCAAGATCAGCATCCGAACTCACGATTTCTCCTTGTCTATAATGTCCACCGAGCTCGTTGCAAGCCCACGCTGAGTTGTCCCCACAATAGCTGGCCTCCAACTGGATTAGGCGATCGCATGCTGTCGGTCGATCTTCACTGCATGCCTGCTCCCAGAACGGAAGGCTATCACCGGAGTGCATTCCGTCGGTCTTACCCATCGCGGTCATCGACCCGAAGAAAAGGATCCATACTGCCATATGAACCAGGTTGAGTCGGAGAGGAGCCCAATCAAGTCTCAAGAGCTTTATGGCTCGGCTTCTTCTGATCACAGGAATCAGCGCATCGATTCCCCTAACGCTTAGATTGAGGAGCGGAACAGCTAGAAGTTTATCGTAGAAAGTTGGTGCTCCGTAGGATCCCAGGAGTGAGTAAAGGCTGAAAACGCCTAACCCGTAGAGCCCTCCGAAAACAAGCTTGCCAACACGTGAGCGCGGTGAAGTTGATGGGTCTGTTACCAAGAGGTGAAGCCCGAGGAAAACTGCGGCAGGAATTTCTGAGTCAAGAAAGTATGGAACCCCAGTCAGTGAAGTGTAGAGGGCACTCAGACCGAAGAGCACCATCGCGGCTGCCCCCGAAACGAGTGTAATCGAGAAGAAGTACATGACGACAAGCCCAAGCAAAAACAGGTAAAGATAGATCATAGGTGCCAACGTCAGTGTCGAAGCAATCTCCTGTCCCCAGGTCAGGTCGGTCGTTCCCGTAGCGATCAGCACTAAGGAGAAAAGCCCGAGGGAAAATGCTGAAGGATTGAAGATATGGACCTCCCGACCTTCGCGTTTCCAGCGCACGAATTCCTTTCCTAGGAATCCAATACCGACCATGAGAAACTGCAGGTAGAACCAATCATCTCTGAACCAAAGGAAAAGATTGATGCTGAAAATGATCGGAAACGGGCCGAAGCCGAGTGTGTATGTTTCTCGCCGTGACCAAGCGAGTAGCATATCAAAGACGTACGCAAATATGAGCTGAGCAGCTAGGAGTATTCCGAACTCATAGACTGGTCGCCAATGCCAGCCCCAGTAGGCGAAGACAGCGAACTGAACTAAGGCTTGAACATAGTGTTGCGGGCGCAGCATGGTTTGGAACGTCCGACTGGCATGCTCATGTCTTAGCTTCAGGTAGAGCATAATAAGCCAGGCCAGGAGCACAATCGCTGCACCCCAGATTGATATCGCTAGCGCAAGATTGCTCTGAATGCGCGGGAGGAATGAGAGCGCAACGAGTGTGAGCGTGAGTACTGCGGGGGCTGTGAGTACTTGCAGACCTGGGGTAGAGTCTAGTGCCCGTCTGCCTGGTTGATTAGGGAGTTGGACTCGATGCCCTTGGTCCTTTTGCCACTTTTTCCGACGTCGTGCAGCTGACATGGAACCTCGTTCTACGAGTTAATTTTACTGTTTTGGCTGGTACTGAAAACAAGTCGAATCCGGTCGCGAAGCTAGGAAGGGTCGAACCCGCGAGAAAGAAGATAAAATGTAAATAGGGTTGACAGTCGCCTTGGTGAAGTAGTAAGTAGCGGATTCGATTATCGGTTATTTGGCCGGAGAGTTAGGTAGTTGATTTCCTCTTTAGTATTTGTCGTATTACTCACTCTTAGCGGCCTGGGCCTTATTCTAGGGCTCAGGCGAGAGCGTGCGGTGGACTTCGGACAAGACTGACAAGTCGAAAAAATAAACCGAATGCCGCCGGGCTCTCTCAACTAGGAGGGCCCGGTTTTTTCATTATAGAACAATTGGAAAGAATGGCTGCTACCACAGGTGGTGATCTCGTGTGCAGAGCACTCTCTCGAGGGGGGGCGGAGGTGCTCTTTGGGTACCCTGGTGGCGCGATTCTTCCGTTCTATGACGCCTTATACAACCATCCCGCCCTTCGCCACGTACTTTGCAGGCATGAACAGGGTGCCGCTCATGCGGCTGATGGCTATGCGCGCGCCACAGGACGGACAGGTGTTTGTGTGGCAACGAGCGGCCCAGGTGCTACGAACCTGGTAACTGGGCTGGCAGCCGCATTCATGGACGGCGTGCCGGTCGTTGCGATAACTGGTCAGGTTGCTCGTCCTGTAATAGGAACCCTGGCCTTTCAGGAGACTGATATTGTAGGGGTGACAATCCCTGTTACAAAGCACGGATTCTTGGTGCAAGAAGTATCCGACATCCCTGAGGTGTTTTCGGAGGCGTTCCGATTAGCTGTGTCTGGTCGTCCAGGCCCGGTGCTGGTCGACATACCAAAGGATGTCCAGGCAGCACTTGTTAATGAGAAGACACTTTCGTTGTCGGGTAGAAGAAGTCCTGAGCTTATGGAACCCCTAGAGAGTACTCAGGAAATTAAGGCAGCGATTCAGCAGGTCGCTAAACTGCTAAGCGAGGCAGAGAGGCCGGTATTGCTTGTTGGCCGCGGAGTAATTCTGTCAGGCACAGCTGGTAAGCTTAGTTACTTGGCTGAGCGCAACGATCTTCCGGTCATCACTTCATTATTAGGGTTGGACGCGTTTCCGGCTTCGGATCCGCGAGCACTCGGTATGCCTGGCATGCATGGTACCGAAAGAGCCAACTATAGCCTACAGGATGCAGATCTGGTTCTAGGTCTCGGCATCCGATTCGATGACCGAGTGATTGGTCGACCAGACCGATTTGCTCCAAACGCTAGGATTGTTCACTTCGATATCGATGCAACTGCGATCGAACGAACGATGCGGGCGGATATTGCAGTTGTAGCTGACCTTTCTGAGTCCCTCAAGATGCTGTTGCCTCTTGTTCCGAAAGCAGACCGTACGGCCTGGTGGGAGAGGATTCGAGAATGGAACCGTGAAGCAGATCCGACACGGGAGCCGCCGAGAGCCGGATACCGTCGGATCGGCCCACTCGGTGCTCGAGAGGCCATCCGCTCTATTGCACGTAAGATCAGTGAAAGCAACGCGATAGCCGTAAGTGATGTCGGCCAGCATCAGATGTGGCTTGCGCAGGAGTTAGGAGACGTGGTCCCGCGTGCCCACCTGACATCAGGTGGGCTGGGGGCTATGGGATATGCCCTTCCAGCAGGACTTGGCGCGGCAATCGGACAACCCGATCGTCCAGTCTGGGTTGTAGCAGGGGATGGAGGCTTCCAGATGAGTCTCCAGGAACTTGCGACAGTGGTCCAGGAAGGCATTCCATTGCGCATCGCCGTGATTGATAATGGTTATCTCGGCATGGTGCGACAGTGGCAGGAGAGCTTCTACGGGAAGCGGTACTCAGGGACACAGATTTCGGGACCGGATTTTGTTGCTTTGGGGAAAGCCTATGGTATTCCATCATGGCGCGTCGACAGGAGCGAGCAACTTGATTCCACGCTTAGCCTGGCAGCCATCGAAGAGGGCCCGGTGCTAATCTGGATGCAGGTCCGCCAGGAAGAGAATGTTTATCCGATGGTCCCATCTGGGGCGGCTCTCGACGAGATGATTACTGAACCCAAGCGTGTTTCTGGATGAGCCAATTCGTTCTTGTGGCAAGCCTGCAAGATGCGATTGGAGCCCTTGAACGCTTGCTCGGACTCCTGCGTCGTTGCGCCTTACCGATAGAGAGCCTTTCCTTGTATCAAGCCGAGGATAATATCCTCGAGGTCGTGCTGCGATTCGGGGATCTTGATACGCCAGAAGACAGAGTGGCCGCTGAGGTTTCAAGCCTATATGATGTTCTTTCTGTGAGGCGCCCCGATCAAGCATCCTGTGATGCAACTCGGGAATTGGCTGTTGTCAAAACGCACGGTGACCTCGAGCCGGTGCTCCCAGAGACAGTTAGTGATGTGCTGCAACGCCATGGCCCAGACTCTATGGAACTCTCTGGCACTCCGCATGCGATTGACCAGGCACTCGCATACCTGCGAGAACAAGGTCTTATTACTGGAGTGAGCCGCAGTGGTGAGATGTTTCCACCCGGCCCTCATGAAATTGATACATAACTTCACTGTATGGAGAGAACTCTGATGGACCAAGTCAGCTCGAGCACGGCTGCCCTAGAAGGAAGAACGGTGGCTGTAATCGGATACGGTAGTCAGGGGCACGCACACGCACTCAACCTCAGGGATAGTGGTGTAGAGGTTGTGGTCGGCCTGCGCGATGGGAGTGCATCAGCCGATAAGGCACGGGCTGAGAGTCTTGAAGTCATGCCTGTACACGAAGCAGCGAAACGTGGTGACGTAATCGCGTTCCTGATCCATGACACGGCTCAGCCCGCGGTCTATATCGCAGATATCAAACCTGCTTTGGAGCCAGGCAACGCCCTCCTTTTCGCACATGGCTTTAATATTCATTACGGAGAAATCGTGCCACCCGCGGATGTGGATGTCATTCTCGTTGCGCCCAAGTCACCGGGGCAGATGCTCCGTCGTGAATTTGAGGCGGGTCGTGGAGTGCCAGCCCTGTACGGTATCCACCAGGATGCGACAGGGGGTGCTCGAGAGCTTACGCTCGCCTACGCCGCTGGGCTGGGTTCCTCACGTGCCGGGTTGCTGGAGACTACCTGTGGCGCAGAGACTGAAACAGACCTTTTCGGGGAACAGGCTGTCTTGTGTGGTGGCTTCAGCGAATTGGTGAAAGCCGGATTTGAGACACTTGTCGAAGCAGGCTATGATCCGCGACTTGCATACTTTGAATGCTTACATGAGCTAAAACTAATTGTTGACCTGGCTTATGCGGGCGGGCTCGCGGGGATGCGTGCTGAGGTGAGCGATACTGCAGAATATGGTGATTATGTCAGTGGCAAGCGGGTTGTGGGCCCAGCTGCGAGAATCGCTATGCGAGAAATTCTAGAGGATATCCAGTCTGGGGCTTTCGCACGCAGATGGATCGACGAGTCAAAAAATGGTGGGCAGGAGTTTCAGCGAGTTCGTGCATGTGAGCGGCTCCATCAGATTGAGGAAGTGGGAGCTGAACTTCGCTCACATATGGCGTGGCTCCAGCCAGACTCTGAGGCTTGAAGCTTCCCACGCTCAGGAGCCGCAAACTCCTGGCGGGACGGGATAGGGCACCCGCGCGTGCAATGCTTCGCGCTGTGGGTCTGAGTGACGAAGACTTTGAGAAGCCGCTGATCGGGATTGCGAATACCTGGACTGATGCGACGCCGTGTAACGTTCACCTAAGGGATTTGGCTTCAGCTGTTCGTGAGGGTGTTATCGATGCAGGTGGCACTCCACTTGAGTTCAACACGATCGCAGTATCGGACGGTATCACCATGGGCACTTCCGGTATGCGCACATCGCTGGTTAGTCGTGAAATCATTGCAGACTCAATCGAGTTGATGAGCCTTGGATACCACTTCGACGGGGTCATCGCACTTTCGGGTTGTGATAAAACAATCCCAGGAACGGTAATGGCGCTGGCCCGACTCGACCGTCCAAGCCTGATGCTCTACGGGGGATCAATACAACCCGGCACCCACGCGGGCCGAGACATTACGATCCAGGACGTTTTCGAAGCTGTAGGCGCATGCGCTGCGGGGCGTATTGATGAAGAGGAACTTTTGGAAATTGAAAAGGCCGCCTGCCCAGGAGCTGGGGCGTGCGGTGGCCAGTTCACTGCGAATACGATGGCTACGGTATTCGAGGCGGTTGGGATTTCACCGATGGGAAGTGGCACGGTGCCCGCCACAGACTTGGCGAAGGCTGAAGTAGCACGTGGTTGTGGCCGGCTAGTTGTTGATCTCGTCGAACGGGATGTTACTGCACGACAAATCCTCACTCGCGAGGCACTCGAGAATGGAGTAGCTGTTGCTGTTGCGACCGGTGGATCTACTAATGCTGTTCTCCACCTCTTGGCAGTGGCCCATGAGGCAGGTGTACGGCTCACACTAGATGATTTCGACCGGATCAGCGCAACTACTCCGCTCTTGGCAGATATGAAACCCTGGGGACGTTTTGTGGCTCCCGATCTTCACCGCGCAGGAGGGGTAGCGTTGGTCGCTCGCCGACTCCTAGAAGGTGGTTATCTGAAGGGGGATACGCTCACCGTTACTGGCCAGACGCTTTCTGGAGAAGTTTCGGATGCGGAGGAAACTGTGGGGCAGGAAGTTGTTCGATCAGCAGCAGATCCAATCAAGGATCGTGGTGGGCTGATTGTACTCAGGGGCAACCTGGCCCCCGACGGGTGTGTTTTGAAGGTCGCAGGTCATGAGAGGATGTTTCATCAAGGGCCTGCCCGTGTCTTCGAAAGTGAAGAGGACGCGATGACGGCGGTACAAAATGCAGCAATCGTTCCGGGTGATGTAGTTGTGATCCGAGGAGAGGGGCCACGTGGCGGGCCCGGAATGAGGGAGATGCTTGCCGTCACAGCTGCATTAGCGGGTTCAGGCTTGGGCTCCACGGTCGCACTCCTAACAGACGGGCGGTTTTCGGGAGCCACACACGGCTTGATGGCTGGACATGTTGCACCAGAAGCAGTAGAGGACGGCCCGATTGCTGCTCTACAAGATGGAGACATCGTGACTTTCGACCTAGAAGAACGCACTGTTTCGGTCGACATGAACCCTGATGAGATTAAGTTGCGAGTTATGGCGTGGTCACCGCCTACGAGTCTGATACCTGATGGGGCCCTATCTAAGTACGCTCGGTTGGTCTCGTCTGCAGCGAACGGCGCAGTGACTATCTGACACTATCCAATCTCCATATACAGCATAAGTTGAAAGCGATGAAGACAATACTGCTTTCCCTTGCTCGATTTACAAACACCCCGAGCCACAAGTGCCGGGGTGCACGATCCACACGCTTATGATGTAGTGGAATGCACCACCTTAGCCTAGAAAGGCGGCCCGGCAAGAAAGCCGGGCCGCCTTTCTTTTTGGCCCTGACTTAACGATCGGATTGCTACAATGGATGATAGCCAGCCCAAACGAAATGTTGAGCCTATAGAGCTCTGTGATATCCGCAGGAAAATCGACCTGATTGATAAGCAATTATTGGATCTTATCGTGACCAGGTGTGACCTAGCAGTTAGTACACTCGACGTGAAGAGAAGACATGGCCTGATAGCTACGGATGCCCGACGAGAAGGTGAGGTAACCAGAAGGTCTGCCGTGCTTGCTCAGGAGCGTGGCCTTGATACAGAGCTCGTGAATGGAATCTTCCGGCGCGTCATTGACCTAGCCCGCGCGGCCTTGAAGGGCGCGGGCGATTCAGAGTCCCGGTCATGACCCGCGTAGCAATCCAAGGGGCAAGCGGTGCATTCAGCCACGCAGCGGCAATTAAGGCCCTCGGTTCAGACGTGGAAATCATGGAATGCCGAACTTCCGAAGCCCTTTTTGATGCTGTTTCGGACGGTATTGCCTTGTATGGTGTTGTACCTGTCGAGAATACACTTGCTGGATCGGTCCAGAGGAATATGGATCTGCTATTTCAGCCGGATATACATATTGTGGCGGAAGCGCGCATTCGGATTCGGTTGTGTTTAGCAGTAAGACCAGGATATTCGATCAGCCAAATCAGGCGTGTCGCCTCTCACCCCGTGGCACTTCAGCAATGCCAAGGATTCTTTTCTCGAAACCCGCTAATCGAGGCAGTCACAGCCTTTGATACTGCTGGGAGTATCAAAGATCTCATAGCTGGTGACGCAGACTATGATGCTGCTATCGGCTCTGAACTCGCAGCGTCGCTATACGGTGCGAATGTTCTTGAGAAGAACCTGGAGGACCACGAGCAAAACTTCACGCGGTTCTTAACCATAGCCCGGAAACCAATCGATCTCCCGGAGGAAGGAGTAAAGACTTCTATCGCCTTCACGGTTCAGCATCGCCCGGGTGCTCTTCACGAGGCCTTGCTTGCTATCGCTGCGCATGACGTTGATCTAACAAGGATCGAGTCGCGTCCGATTGTAGGACAGCCCTGGGAATACAGGCTTTATGCAGATCTGCGAGCGCATTCCACCACTAATCAGTCTGCCGCAGTAGAAGCGTTGGAAGCAGTTACAAGCGAAGTTCATCTTTTAGGACAGTACCTGGAGGCATCGGAGAGTGTCTGAGTTGATCCTGTCATGCTTCTCTCAATCTGGCAGTACCGCTCACGAGTCCACATGTTAGCATCGCTAAAGAGACCATGCCGCGCTGCCGCCGATAAGGCCTTAAGAGCAGTGTGCTAAAGCTATTCGGACCAGGAGGTCATGAGCATGCAGCAAGAAAATAGGCTCAATCGACGGGCATTCTTAAGAAATGCTGGTATGACGGCAGTTCTCGGGGCAGTTGGAACACAGACTGCGTTTGCGGAGGAGGTGGATGTTGTCGAGTCTGCAACTTCAGGGCGGCAGGTGTACGATTTTGATGAGGTCTACAACCGTGTTGATACCGATAGCATTAAATGGGACAGTGCAATTGCGACATACGGTGAAGAGATCGAGGTCGGCATGGGTATCGCAGACATGGATTTCCGAGCGCCGCAGTGCATTACCAAGGCTCTTGCTGAACGCTGTGAGCATGAGAATTGGGGTTATCTGAGAAGGCCCTCGTCCTATGTACAAGCCATCGTGGACTGGAATAGTCGCCGATATGGGCTTGATATCGATCCCAGCACAATGGTTCTCACCACAGGTGTCCACCCAGGTCTGATTGCAGCGCTGCATACATTCGCACCTCCTGGGTCAAGAATCCTGCTGACGACACCGACCTATAATGGCTTCTACTCTGACCTTCGGTTCACGAGAACGGTTGCATCAGATAGCCCGATGAAACTGGTCAATGGACGTTACTCAATCGATTTCGAAGATTTTGAGCGGCGAGCCAGGACAGCCAATGTCTTCATCCTGTGTAATCCACAGAACCCGACTGGAAACTGTTGGTCTCCGGAAGACCTGACGCGGATGGGAGAGATCTGCCTAGAACATCGGGTTGTCTTACTTGCTGATGAAATACATTGCGACTTTGTGACTAAAGGGAATAAGTACACGCCATTCGCTACTCTTCCGAATAAGGAGATTGTTGATAACAGCCTGACCTTTAAGGCTGCGAGTAAGTCTTTCAGTCTGGCTGCTATGAAGGCTGCTTGGTACTTCTCTACCAACCCTGACTATCTTGCCCGTGTGCAAGCCAATACCAGGGCTGATCTGAGTACCTTGGGCATGATAGCTAACCTTGCTGCGCTTACTGAAGGGGAAGATTGGCTTGATGAACTCTTAGTCTATATAGATGGAAACCATGATTTCGCAGAGAGCTACATTCAAGAAAACATCCCTCTCCTAGACTACACGAAGGCTCAGGGGACATATCTCGCCTGGCTTGATGTGAGCCAAGTGGTAACCCGGATCGGGGCACAAGAGACTGCTGCCAAGGAAAGCAGGACCTCGGGTAACACAGTTACTCCTGAAGACATAATTCAGCGCTGGTTCGCTGAGAACGCTCGGGTTTTCCTGAATCCCGGCCTGAGCTACGGAACTGGTGGGGCCGACCACATGCGCCTGAACCTCGCTACTTCGAGGAGGCTGATAAGGAAGGCGCTCGACAACATGGGAGAGGCTTTGGCAAAGATTTAGGGCTCGGATTCCAGGAACCAATCTAGAGCTTTAGCCACAACCTCTGGGGGCATCTCATGCCCTCCAGTGAATTCTTCGTAGTGGATAGCGTACCCGTCCATATCGAACATTGGTGCAATCCCGTCTCTGCTTAGTGCTACTGGTAACACTCGATCCTCGGTGCCATGGGATATGAAAACCTTCGGACGTCCGATAATTGGCTCCTCTGGATAAGAGAATCCAGGCGAGAAACCGATTAATCGGGTAAACAGGTCACCGTTCGACGGTCCGAGAGATAGGGCATACGAAGCTCCATCTGAGAATCCAGCGAGTGCTATCTTCTCGGGATCGATGGCGCATCGTGAGAACACGTACTGTAGGGCTGAGTCGAGGAAAACGACGTCAGGGCCGAACATCCCCTGGATTGCGTCCCATGTTCGGCTTCTCGATTCAGGTGCTAGCAGCACAATACCATGTTTCTCGCACGGTTCGTAGAGTCTCTCCCAGGATCTTGCTCGACCTCCCCCCCCGTGCAAAGCAACGATAAGTGGGGCAGGAACAGTTGGTTGGTACTGGTCGGGTACATAGAGCATCCCACCCCGGCCCTTGTTGGTTTCCACTGTCACCGCTCCTCTGGGTGCAGCGATGGTAGGCTGTCCCGGACGAGCGGTTAGACGCGGATCTCTTTGCTGTCCAGAGAGAATCTGGGTCCGGTAAATTGCCTCAAATAATGGGGACCAAAGCATCGGAATACCCGCCGCTAAGAAATTTCGCCGGGTCACACTGTCTTCGTTTGCTATGGTAGGTATCATACTTGTGGAACTCTGCCGGGATAGCATTGAAGGGAGGTGAAGCTGGCGCATTGGCGTGGGAGCGTCAAAGATTCCTTATGCCGTTGCAAAAGGGTTAATCTTAGTCGCTATAGCTTCAGGAATAGAATCGCCGGCCGAAGGAGGAATCAATGTCGATACTTAATCCATGCTTTTACCGCCAGGCGACCTCGCTCGTCGGGGCACTGACCCTGTTTATGATTGGCGCGGATTTCGGTGTTGCCCAAAGGTTCGTCAGCCCAGATTCCCTGAGGCAGTTACAGAGCGTGGTCCCACTTAGTGGCCCACCGGGGACGCGTGTCGAAATCTCTTCAGAAAATCTACCTCTTGCTGCGCGCATCCATCTTGCAGTGGGTGCAATCCATGCCGGTTTTGAGACACTCGGCGAGGGTGCTCAAGGAGAGTGGGGTGATATGTCGGGGGAGATCAGGATTCCAGAATCGGCATCGTGGGATCGGCCGCTCTATGTGATTGCACTCAATGGGGTTTTTAGCCCAATCGGACTATCAAATCCATTCCATGTAACCAATGAGGAAGGCTTGGTTCGAAGAGAGGGTCAGGTTATTGACAAGCTTGAGGCATGTCTGACATTTCGAGATGAAGATGAACTGCTTTATGCTCTGACCGGGGAACTCGGCAGCCTTGGTGCTGGGGACCATGTTACTATTGAGGGAGTCTATCTAGCGACCAGCTCGTGCACGGAAGGAAGCACAATTGAGGTGGTCCGAGCCATATCGGGGAGGGAAAGACCGTGAAGACATTCTTCCGTACTTCAGTGCCTGTAATGCTCTCGTATGTTCTGGTGATCGCACAGGTGGGTGCACAGGAGTCTCCGGCAAAGGACATGATGACCTTTCCGCGCCCAATCGAGGCACTCGACAATGTCTGGATTGAAGAGCTTACGATGCTTGAAGTGCGCGACGCTCTTAAAGAAGGAAAGACGACCGCGCTGATTTTGACTGGCGGTATCGAGGAGAATGGTCCGTACCTGACAACTGGGAAGCATAACCATGTACTTGCGGTGATGGGTGATGCAATCGCGAGGAAGCTCGGTAATGCGTTGGTTGCGCCGATCGTAACAATAGAGCCTGGTAACCCTGAACGGGCTGGCACACCGGGTGGTATTCGCCTCTCGCAGGAGACTTTTCAAGCGGTGCTTCGTGATATGGCGACCAGCCTAAAAACACAGGGCTTTAAAGATATCTTCCTCATTGGAGATAGTGGAGGTAACCAGCGGGGGATGGCTACTGTTGCAGAAGAGCTATCCGAGGCTTGGGCCGGCCAGGGTGTCGCGATCGCCCACATCCCAGAGTATTACAACTACGATGATGTGGTTGAGTATCAGAAAGATGTACTCGGAATCGATGAGGATCCTCGCTTAGAGGGGCTTCATGATGACTACTACATCACTTCGATCATCATGAATGACAACCCTCAGCATGTGAGACTTGAGCAGCGCATTGCTGCGGACAAGGCTTCGATCAACAATATTAGTCTCTTGCCTGTCGATGAGACTCTGGAGCATGGGAGAAGGCTTATAGAGTTCCGGACAGATGCTACGGTCGCAGCTATTCTGGCAGCTATAGCAGCGTCAGATCGATAGCTAGAGACAAATCCTGGGTCAGCCGATCCTAAAAAATATTTCCTTCAACTGCCAGATCTTCACCGAAACGGTCGTGCCGGAATCCATTCATTTTCAGCGTATGTATGTGACCGTCAGCAATGAGCTCGGAGACGGCTAGGCCGGTTGCGGGTGCGTGCATGATCCCGTGCCCCGAGAACCCACAAGCGTCTACCCACTTTGAATCTCCAGGGTTAATCCCTATGACAGGGCTGTTATCTGGACTTACCGCGTAGTATCCCCACCAGCTGCCCTTACGGTCGATTCCTAAGTCACTCCACCACGGGAAGCGATCTACTCCGGTAAGAAGGACATGCTCCATCCAGTCCCAGTCCATCCCTTCGCTGAAGCCAAAGTCTTGATCAAGATCATCAAGGCCGAACAGAACTCGGTCTCCTTCGCTACGGAGATATACTCCTGTAGCAAGATCGATCGTGAGCGGGTAAGTACGTGAATCCGTGATTGGAGCACTCAAGAAAATCTGTATGCGTTTTGGGCCTACGGGAACTTCAAGACCAGCAAGCTTACCAACGCTCTCAGACCATGCGCCCGTGGCGTTCACGATATGTTCGCAATGGAAGGTGTTGTCGCCACTATGGATCATCCAGCCTTTCGTTAGACGCTCAATTTCGGTAACAGGGCTTTTGAACTGATATTCGACACCCAGAGTCTTGCCCATTGCAACCCAGGCGTTTGTAGCCATGTGGGGATCGATTATGCCATCCCATGGGCCGTACGTTGCACCCTTGAGTCCATCGGAATCGAATGACACGTAGTCTTGAGCCTCTATCGGATCAAGAACCTCAACGGGAGCCCCCAAACTCTGCTGTAACGCAACAGATTCCATGTGCTCGTCCCACCTATCATCCGGGACGAGTAGGAGATATCCAATATCCCGATATCCGATATCGTACCCGTACCGATCGGCGAACTCACGATAAATCGGGAGCGAGTACATTGAAAGTTGGATATTAGCGGGCGTCGTGAATTGAACCCTGACGCCCGCGGCGCTCTTACCTGTTGAACCCATAGCTGGTGCGACATCTCTCTCGAGCACTACGACGTTCAGGTTCCTAGACGCGAGATACCAGGCACAAGAGGCTCCCACAATTCCAGACCCTATCACGGCGACATCGGCGGTCCGACTAATCGTTCGGCCCTCCCCATCTGGCTTCTCGCAGAAGGCCCTTAAGCATCAATCCCGGCTGTGCGATCCTAATTGGGGTTCCCAGGAGGTCTCCTTCTTCTGGTTTATAGGCGGGCCAAGATACTTCCCGGTTGCCACTCCGTCACGGCAATATCTCTATGCTGAGAGCATGGGCATGCATTCGCCCCATTCTTGCCCTCATGATCCGATTTGTTCGAATGAAAACCCTCTTAAGTTGCGCTCGTAACTAAACTATAGCGTTGTGCGTGCTTGAATCACGCACCAAGTTCGCACCTGAGGCTAATACAGTAGGATAGCTAATATGTTTGGAAGTTATAGGAGGTATGATGAGCAATAAGTTGCTAAGCGTGACGCGATGAAAGCTCAACAGAGTAGCGGCCCCTCCGGAAGTCCTAACCACTAGAGCTTCACCAGCTAGTAACCAGAAGCGCCACCTAGTCCCCGGGGACCGGGCGGGGCTTCTTAGACTCAACGTTTCTCAAGTGAGCAACTACAAAGTGCGTAATACGACGCTAGTTCTGGCCGCAATTCTTGTTTCGGCACCCGCCACGGCACAAATCCCGACACCTGCTTCTGTGCTGGGCTTCGAACCAGGCGCGGACTTCCATCTCGCGACATACGAAGAATCCGTGGAGTACTTCCAGTTACTCGATGCTTCATCTGACCGTATCAACATGATACGTGCAGGGAGGACATCTGAGGGTCGGGACTGGTGGATCGCTTTGATTTCGTCACCGGAAAACCTCGCATCGGTAGAGCAATATCAGGACATTGCAGATAAGCTCGCGCACCCGGCAGAGCTTTCAGACTCAGAGGCTCGATCACTCTCGCTAGAGGGCAAGGCGATCGTCGACGTCAATGGTGGTCTGCATGCCTCGGAGGTTGCTGGTGCACAGCACACGATACAACTCGCGTACGAGCTCGTGGCCGATGAAAGCCCACGTATTTCAGCGATCCGACACAATGTGATCACCGTTTTATGGCCATCATTGAATCCTGATGGTCAGACCATGATTGCGGACTGGTATAGCTCCAACATCGGTACACCCTATGAAGTCTCTTCGATGCCCTGGCTCTACCAGAAGTACATCGGACACGATAACAACCGCGACGCATATATGCTTAATATGATCGAGTCGCGAGTCCTGGCTCGTACATGGCAGGAATGGGATCCACAAATTATCTACGTCCATCATCAAAGCTCTCCATTCCCAACGCGGATCTGGTTGCCCCCATTCGCAGAGCCGATCGCATCGTTCACGCCTCCCATTATGGCACGTACTGTGAACACAATCGGGATGACGATTGCACAGATGCTTGAGTCCCGAGGGATGCCGGGGGCCGTGCATATGGGTACAGGTTTCGATGCTTGGTATCCGGGCTATGTCGACTACTTACCGATGATGCAGAATCAAGCAGCATTCTGGACTGAAACCGCGCTGTACCGCTACGCAACACCCCACTTTTATACACTCTCCGATTTCCCCAGCTCCCGACGTGACTTGCGTGTAGAATCGCTCTACCCCAGTCCATGGAAGGGAGGCTGGTGGAGGCTGTCTGATGCTGTGGACTATATGAGGGTTGGATCTCTTGCCGTGCTTGACTATGCGGCAAAGTACAGGGAAGACCTTCTGTATAACCGGTATCAGTCCGGCCGTGATGTTATCCGGAAGTATGAAAATTCAGCCCCATATGCCTATTTCATTCCCCAAGACCAGCCTGATCCTGTTGCGCCTGTTGAGCTACTACGTCGACTCGCTTTCAATGGACTAAGGATTTACCAGCTGAATCAGGATGTCACCCATGAAGGAGTAACCCAAGATGCTGGGACCTGGGTACTGCCTCTAGACCAGGAATTTGGAGAACTCGCGCGGCAGGTTCTTTCTGTACAAGAGTATCCGGATCTCAGGGAGTATCCCGACGGTCCTCCGGAGCAGCCATATGATGCAGCCGGATGGACGCTTTCTTACCAAATGGATGTAGATGTCATTGAAGTAACCCAGCCTCTTACCCCTGAGATTCTTGCGGCCATGCAGGAGCTTGAAACCGAGGCCTTGTCCTGGGAAGAAGAGATCGACGATGCGTCACCCTTCGACGCTGTTTCAGGTGTCGGATTTGATTCCCACCCGGTTGCCCGAGCGGTTGAGCCAATTCCGGGTCGACTCACAGGTGCGGGTCCAGGACTCTGGCTTAATCCTGTGCAGAATAATTCGTTTCGTGCATTGAACCGGGCGTGGGATATGGGGGCCACGGTGCGATACGGAAACGGTGAATACATCGTGACCGGACTTGGAGGTACAGCAGTTGATGGATTGATAGAAGATTATGCTCTACAGGCGAGGAGGGGATCCACAGAAGGAGCAGATCTTTCTCGTCCCGCTCTTGGTATCTACCGCCCCTGGAATCCAAGTATGGATGAGGGGTGGACCCGTTGGCTGCTTGAGGAGCATGGTTTCTCATTCTCAAGCCTGAGGACTGCAGACGTACATGCTGAAGATCTTCGTGACCGTTATGACGTCATTGTTCTTCCGTCAGAGGGTTCCGGAAGCCTAATGAACGGTTTTGGTGTTGGCTCCGTACCGACTAGATATGAGGGTGGACTCGGCCAGCAGGGGGTACGAGCACTGGACGAGTTTGTGCGTGCCGGAGGCACACTAGTGTGTATGAACGCATCGAGTGACCTGTGTATCGATGAGCTACATCTTCCGGTATCGAACGTCACGCGTGGCCTCGCTCGCAGTGAATTGTTCTCCTCGGGTTCGATTTTCGAGGTCCGTGTCGATACGGAGCACCCGGTCATGGCCGGGATGCCTGAGTTAGGGAAAATCTTCTTCGACCGAAGCCCTGTTTTTAGCACGGAAGAAGGCTTCGAGGGATCTGTAATCGCGGCGTACGCTCAAGAAGGATCACCTCTGCTCTCTGGTTACCTACTGGGAGAAGAGCACCTTCAGGGTCAAGCCGCTGCTGTCGATGTGCACCATGGTGATGGGCGTGTCATTCTTCTTGGATTCAGGCCCCAGTGGCGTGGTCAGCCGCGCGGTACATTCCGTGTTCTTTTCAACGCGTCTCTATTCCACGGTTCGGTTGCGAGGAACGCGACCGGTACCGAGGGTTTTTGGGAGCGCCCAGACAAGGAAGAAGGCGAGGATCCGAACTAGATAAATTTACAGAACATGAAAAAGGACCCTGGGCAGCGAATATCCACTGCCCAGGGTACTTTTTTTGCACCTATACGTGGCGCGCTCTAGCCTAGAACTCGACCTGAACTTGCAGAAGTGCAAGAAGTCCCATATCAGGAACGCCAACAAACTCTTTGTGCTTGTTATTGAAGAGGTTGTTGATGGTTGTAGATATTGTGGTTCGCGTTCCTGGTAGGCGATAGCCAGCGTTCACATCGACAATGTTAACCGCCTCGAGGACGTCCCTGTATACACCCGAATTCACCGGGAATCCACCGCTCATTCTGACGCGAGCACCGAAGAACACACCCGAAAATTTATTATCTACGTCGAGTCCGATCGCGCCCTTGTTCGTTGGAGCGTTGAGGGCGATATCATCAGCGCCCAGGCAGTTACCGTCGTTGTTGGCATCGTAGCATTCATCACTCACACGTGAATACGACCCGGACAGCGTAACTTGATTGGACAGGTGAGCTTCCATACCTAGGTCGACGCCCATAATGCTGAATTTCCCATAATTCCGTGCACTCAACATTAGGTCTGAATTAGAACGCTGATCGGGTACGATCGTCCCGAGTGGCACACTGGCCAGCGTCGGTACGACTGCGGCGGCAAGCTGCTGCGCTACTGAGGCAGGAATACCCACAGCAGTTAGGCGTGTGATCAAATAGGTCGCGACTGAGTTTCCATCGAGGAAGACATTTGGTGTCAGGGTTTTTAGCGGTCCGATGAAATTCCTGTACCGATCGGTATATGCGGAGACGTCGAACCGGACCTTGTCACCAATCAAGCCCGTGTATCCGAGTTCCCACGTTTGCTTAGCCATTGCTTGTAGACGGTTCACTCCATTGGGGCCGGCGGAGGGGATGAAGGCCGCCCCTCCTGCCTGACTAAACTCCAGCATCGTTGAGGTGAGTTCGCCTGGCTGAGGGTTTCCTATGATGTGAGCAAACGTTGCTGCGTTTAGACCCAACAGAGGTAGCGTCGCCGCTAATGTTGCGTTCTGCAGCATGAACGGCACCAAAAGGTTGTCCCATAGCGCAGCGCCGTTGGCCGGCAGCTGCGTACCCGGGGCAAATGGTGAGTACATGCAGAAGCCTCTGAGGCCACCCGCGCAGGTATTGTTGAACGTGAATCCAGTTATTGGAATACCGGATGCCCGGACGTTATAGCCCACAGTCGATGTGACCATGCTCCGGCCCGCAAGGATATCGAGGAAGAGGTTATTGCTGGTCGGCGTACTGAAGGACCGGTTGTACGTGGCCCTAAACGCATGACCCTCATCCGGCGTCAGAACGAGTCCGAGACGTGGTGAGATGAACGCATCTTCAAGCCAATTGTGAGTATCCCTCCGGATCGCTGCTACGAAGTCCAGTTGGTCGGTCAACGTGGTCGTCGTCTGTACATATGTACCAAACAACTTCGTTATGTCGTTGTCTTCATTTGCTCCGTTGATTGTACCACCGGTTTTCGGGGTCACATGTGAGTAATCGATGCCGGCAGTCGCACTGAACCGCTCACCGATGTCGAAGCTGTAGTGACCTTGTGTCGCGAACGTAACCGACCTATCGACGATCGGAAGGCCAGTCCGGAGTAGATAGGTGTCCCCGGCACTGCTGTTGTTCAGGAACGCTTGGACGAATAGGCCACTCTTATTTATCCGGGCCTGAAAAGACTTATAGGTCCAGTTTTTTGCTTGACCCGCACCAATCCCTGTCGGCTCGATTGAGCTGGCGAGGGTTTTGAGTCCACCAGTGATGATGATGTTGTCGTTTGGGTCGTCCCAGGGGCGGAGATCGAGGCGTGCCTCACCCCCGTAATGCGACGAAAAGAAATCTCGCACACCGATCTTAGAACCCGCTGGCGCTGCAGCCCTAGCCACAGCTTCCACTGGATCCTCGTATTCAAAGTCCATTCCGCGGAAATACTGCCCAGAGACCTTGAGTCCGGCCTTTTCGCTGAATGCCCAGGCCTGTCTGAAGACACCTCTAAATATGCTCTGGTTACCACCTGACAGGGACATGCTCGTTCCTGGTCTGTCGATCGGTGACGAGGTGATGATGTGCATTACCCCGCTGCTAGCGTTGGGACCATAAAGTGCAGCAGCGGGCCCCAATACCACTTCGATACGCTCGATATCCAGTGGTGTGGTCGGGTGCAGGTTGTAATTGTTGAGCCTGATTGATGGTATCCGAGCGTAGCGGTAGTCCGTGAGCACGAGCAGTGCGCCCGAAAAGACATTATTGAAGCCTCGTGTAACGGTATTGCTCTGGTTGATCCCAACCTGAGAAACGTCTACCCCAGGCAATGCTTTCAGGAAGTCGGCAGTAGATGTAGATGCGATCTTTGAGATATCATCTGCGGTTACGATGCTCACTTGGGCTGGTGCCGACAGGCTGCTCGCCTCTTGGCCACGATTCACTGTAACGCTGACAGGAGCAAGAGCTAGCACAGTCGAGGTCATCTCTATGGTGACCTCTGCTGCTGCACCCGCGCTAACCGAGATGCCGTCAACGCGCACTGTCTCGTAACCGAGCAACACTGCGACGACCGAGTAGGATCCGGGAGCCAGGCTCACGGTAAAGTTGCCCTGCGCGTCTGATAGAGCACCGGCCGACGCACCTCCGCCGAGCACCTGAACCTGAGCTTGAGCAAGTGATTGACCCGTACTTTGATCCGTCACCTGCCCACTGATAGAACCCTGTTGGGCCTGCAATGGGATGGTAATAACGAGTAAGGTACCGAGTAGAATGCCGAGAGAGTTTGTAAGTCGGTGGCGCATGGTCAGCCTTCTCCCTATGTCCTGGAAGCTTTCAGCGAGTCCTGTTGGAAGGAAAATTACACACTATCTGCCAGAGATTGCAAAGAGTTTTTCCAGAATAAGACCGGGTCTTCAGGGTCCCAGGAGGGCCAGGTCTTGATGTTTTCAGGCTGGGTCAAGGCTTGTCACGTGCCATCTGTCCATTCTTGCCCCATTATTGCGCACCTGCCCTGAGGTGGGTTCATTGCCAGAACTTCATCAATATCTACCGATCGAGGACGATATGCGTTTCCCGTCAGCCACATACCTTCTCATGGCTGTTCTTGCACTCACATGGGCAGGGGAAGTCAGTGCTCAACAGCGAACCTTCACGTTCATGGATGTACAGGAACTTAAACGTGCTGGGTCGTGGGTTCCTCGGTCAGACGGGGCCCTCATGCTCTATACTGTCACTACACCTGATTGGGCGGATGCCGACTCGCAAAGTGATATACATATCGTGTCACTCGCGGATGGAGCGTCTTCGAGTCGAAGACTTACATTCACTGACGACAAGAATGAAACACAGCCTACTTGGGCTCCGGATGGCTCGTTTTTCGTATTTCTATCGAATCGCGACTCCGAGGAATCTGAGGGCAACCAGCTATACATGATGCGTCACGACGGTGGTGAAGCTCAGAAGGTCACGGAAGCTGAAGAAGGGGTATCAGGGTTCGATTTCAGCCCAGATGGGCGCTGGCTTGTTTATCGGAGTGGTGAGTCCGGACAGGAGCAGCTATTTGGGATATCAGTTGCTGATCTGGCCGCGGGTGAAGCTGAGCAGCTCACGGAGGGTGAGGCTGGCATCGAACAGTGGGACTTCAGCCCTGACGGAAGCCGTATCTACTTCGTACGTCCTGACGAGTTCGATGAAGATGAGAAACTACGGTTGGAGGAAGGCTTCACTGTGGATGTGAAGAACGCCACGACCCCCTTCTCTAAACTCTGGTCCCTCGACGTCGTTTCAGGCACTGAAAGCCCGCTGACGACCAGTGGGTCGTACAGTGTGAATGCGTTTACGATCGCACCAGATGGTCGTTGGATAGGCTTTACGGGGGGATCAACCGAGCGCTACGAACGAAATATCACACAAGCTCGTCTCTACACGGACCAGTACCTCTTAGAGGTGAGTAGCAGACAAGTCGAGCGCCTAACAGACAACTATGAGGTTGGCGAGTCCGGACTGAGCTTCTCACCGGACAGCCGCTGGATTGTATTCACAGCTCCGGACGATATGGAGCGCTATTCGATGACCAATAGCCGGATGTATGTCCGTACTGTGGACGACAGCAATGGAGCGTTCCGGAAGATCGGCACCGATTTCGATGAGAATATACGAGCTGGTTTCTGGTCAAATGATGCCAGTACCATCTATTTCAATGCGGGTGTGACGGCCACCACCCAGCTTCATGCGGTTGATGTCCAGACTGGCCAGGTGCGCCAGCTCACGCACGAGCGAGCAGCTCTGTCGGTTAGCCGCGACGAGGACAGTGGTGTGATCCTGATTGGATATTCGGATCCCGTTACTCCGCCTACGGTCTTCACGACTGCGGGTGTAGAAGGAGTAATGGATCGTTCGTCCTGGATTCAGCTTGTTGATGCGAATCCGCAGCTGAGAGATGTCAGCTTCGGCGAGGAAGTGGAAGTCAACTGGACTTCAACTGACGGGAAGACGGTGGGTGGGGTTCTGGTCTATCCGGTTGGGTATTCAGAAGGAACACGCTATCCGCTCATTGTCGCGATTCACGGGGGCCCAGCGTCGGCGGACCAACTTCGATTCAATGGTGGATACAATGCACAGGTCTATGCGGGAGCTGGCTACGCAGTTCTTAAGCCAAACTACCGAGGGTCTACGAACTACGGTAACGCTCATCGGACAGACATCGTAGGTGACTATTTCACCCTCGGCTTCGACGATATCATGACGGGCGTCGATCACCTGATCGAGGAGGGTATCGTTGACTCCGAACGTATGGGAGCGCTGGGCTGGAGTGCTGGCGGCCACTGGTCAAACTGGATTCTGACTCACACTGACCGCTTCAAGGCCATAAGCTCAGGTGCGGGTACGATGAACTGGATCAGCATGTATGCTCAGAGTGACGTTCAGCGGAACCGTCAGTTCTATATCGGGGATGACTTCCTCTACGAGAACTTTGATCCGTACTGGAATCAGTCTCCACTGAAGTACATTGCTGATGCGAAAACCCCGACGATGGTTCACGTAGTTGAGGGTGATCCACGAGTGCCAAGCCCACAGTCTGTAGAACTCCACATGGCCTTAAAGAAGCTTGGCGTGCCGACGGAGTTGTTCATGTATCCTGGTCGTAGCCATGGGATTCCTGATCCTAGAAACCGCCTGGTCAAAGCGGTCAGTGAGATGGCATGGATGGACCATTATGTAAGAGGTATCGGCGACAAATTTGAGTGGAAACAGGTCCTAGAGACGCTTGAAGCTAATAAGGAGATCCCAAGAGCGATCTCAGACCACTACTAAGCTGAGCAGGTGGATGATCTTGCGCCCGTCAGGTGGCGAGCACGGTCGAGCCGACGGTCTGGCGGTTCTCAAGGTCGTGATGAGCCTTGGAAACATCTGATAGTGGATATTCTTGGCCAATAAGTGGGGTGACCTTACCGGATAGGACCACATCGAAGAGTTTGGCTATGCCTTCAGCAGCTTCAATCGGATCGGTGTAGTGATGTGCTAAGACGGGACGTGTTAGGAATAGCGAACCGTTTTGTGAGAGCAGGAGTGGGGGTACAGGTGGCACGGGCCCTGATGCATTTCCGAAGGTTACCATCATCCCACGAGGTCGAAGGGATTTGATCGAAGCTTCGAAGGTGGCGGCTCCAACCGAGTCGTACACGACGTCTACTCCCCTTCCATCAGTCATCTTTCGAACCCGATCAGCTACATCTTCGACTCGGTAAAGGATCACCTCGTCACACCCACTTGCCCGTGCTAATTCTCCTTTCTCCTCTGATCCCACTGTACCAATAACTCTTGCACCTAGTGCGCTGATCCATTGTGAGGCGATTAACCCAACTCCCCCAGCGGCTGCATGGAGTAGGACCACATCTCCGGCCGAGATAGGGAACGTTCGATTCACGAGGTACTCGACTGTGCACCCTTTGAGCATGATCGCGGCAGCAGTGTGATCATCAATTGCATCCGGAAGTCGAGCTAGTCGTGTTCGTGGAAGAATCCTCTTTTCACTGTATGATCCGGGCGGCCCATTTCCTGTGTAGGCTACTCTTTCACCAGGGCCTAGGTCATCTATATTTGACCCGACTGCTTCAATAATCCCCGCGGCTTCTACTCCCGGTGTGAACGGTAGCTCTAACGGATAGAGTCCGGTTCTGTGGTATACGTCAATGAAGTTCAGGCCTACAGCCGTGTGACGGACCAGCACATCGGTTGGACCGAGTGGTGGCAACTCGCTGTCTTGCCACTCCAGGACCTCGGGACCTCCGAACTGACTTACGACGATCGCTCGGGTATTTTCATTCATGTGCGTAATTTCTATGGATTAAGATTGGAGGGCTAGCCAGATCTCATTAAGGGTTAGCCCTATGTATCACTAGCTCCGGAAATCTCTTCAGTCGCTCGCGTCCTGTAGTCGAAAATCAATTCCAGCTGCTGCCGGATTATGAGGGCATGAACGAGGTTACCGATAGGACCTAGTGGAAGCGAGTAATGAACCGTGCCTGCTCTCGACCCTGACCGTCTGTACATGACCACCCACTCGGGAGTCAGATTCCAGGAGCGTGATCTCATGATCTCGGCAGGGCAGATATGGGCTGTTTCCAGCCCCGTGATGCCGCTACCGATAATTGCAATGCGCATAGTGGATCACCCTTGGAAGCCCTGATGAATCCAGTGTTGGGGAGAGTTAGCGCCCTCTCCATTGTTCTAGATGTTCAACGAGCAACTCATTGAGGTCGTCGGTAGCGTTTTCAGCGATCCAATGACCTACGCCCTCAAGGACTTCGAACCGGTACGGGCCCGTCACAAACTCTTCGGAATCCTCGGCAGTTCCTCGGTCGAAAGCTGAGTCCTCTGTACTCCAGACATAGAGCGTGGGGGCAGTGACCATTGCAGGGGAGGCAGGCGGAGCATCTCCCTGGGAGGGTATGGCGGCACGATACCAGTTAAGTGCAGCCCGAAGTGCATCTGGAGTGCCGAGCACACTGAGGTAAACATCCAGATCTGTTTCTGAAGAGCTGAACTGGGACAGTATGCCCTTGAGAAGCTGTGCCTCATTCGCCAGAAAAATCTGTTCCGAGCCCGCTGATCGGAACATCGTCATGTAGCTGGATGCTTGTGACTGTGCGGAATTAGGATCTGAGAGCGCGCGTGCAAAAGCAGTCATGTGGGGTGTAGAGAGAGCGACCAGTGACCGGACGCGTTCAGGTGCAGATGAAGCAAGGATCCACCCGACCGCCGCTCCCCAGTCATGACCGACTAGATGAAAACGCTCATACCCAAGAGCTGTCGCCATCCCAAGCACATCCCCGACGAGTTCTTCGATCACATAGTCGGATACCTCTGGAGGGCGGGCCCCTGCGGAGTACCCCCTTTGATCCGGTGCTACAACTCGAAACCCAAGAGCGGCGAGGACCGGTAATTGATTGCGCCAGGCGTACCCAGCCTGAGGGAACCCGTGCAAGAGTAGTACGAGTTCGCCATCCCACGGTCCGGCTGCGACTGCATCGAATACAAAATCTTCGACAGAAATCTCTATATGTTCCAATTCCTCCCCCGTGGATTGTGCAAGATACGGGGGCGTGAGCCACCCCAGCGTGATACTGAGCAGCAAGATTGATCTTAGCATGGCAATGCCTAGGTTTTTCTGGGATCCCAGGAGTATACGTGCACATCGAAACCAAGGCATGTGGAATAAGAGAGTGAACCCCAGATCCTAGCAACCGAGAGATGAGTGTCTATCTTTCCGGTGATTACTGCCTAGTCGGGAGAACAACATGCGTCCCATCCGCTTTTTCTTGGCAGCTATACTCGCTGCTGCCTTTGCTATGCCTCTTTCAGCCCAGTCCGCACCTTCCAATTTCAGGGAAGAAATCTCGGGTCAGTTCGAGGCTTCAGCACGTAAGCTTGTGGCTCTCGCCCAGGTGATGCCATCTGATACCTATAGTTGGCAGCCCATGGAGGGTGTGTACTCGGTAGCGAGGGTCTACACCCATATCTCCCACTATAACTACATGTATCCTGACCAGAGCCTTGGTATCGAATCTCCTATGGGACCTGCGGAGTACGGACGCTGGGAAGAAGAAGTTGTTGGTAAAGACAAAGTAGTGGAGATCCTTAGGGCCTCGATGGACCACGTCCGGGTAGTGATTGATCAGATGTCAGAGAAAGAACTCAGTAAGCCGACCCGCCTTTACGGGAGGGAGGTCGGCCAATGGGCAGTTCTCATACAGCTTGTTACCCACATGAACGAACATCTCGGTCAAGCGATTGCGTATGCGAGGATGAATCAAGTAGTTCCTCCGTGGTCGAGCTAGGAGAAAGTCATCATGCCCAATGGATCTCAATTGTTTATCAGTGTAGTCGTACTCACCAGCGTATTTAGCTGCCAGAGCCAACAAATGGAGTCACCTGACCTCTCGGAGGTGGAAGCTATGGTGGATCAGGAACCTGGTTCGGAATTGGCTCGTCTCTTAGCTGGAGGCCAGGCAGTCTTTGGGATGTTCGCACGTCCCCAGAACGCTGGGGGTGGTCGGGCTGCTGCTGCCAACGAAGAGACGGATTTCATCTTTTATTCCCTAGAATCTGGGCCATGGGATATACCAACGATGGAGTCCTTTATGACTGCTATGACTGAAGCGTCCGGTGAAAAGGAACCGCATCCAGTTACGCTTCGAATTCCTCCGATTCGTGAAGATC
>Ga0310121_10000458_pt1 | contig 44658 bp, 40 predicted proteins | sample CB27_Tmax_986_MG_FD_203504 | JGI IMG/M metagenome (GOLD analysis project Ga0310121, IMG submission 203504) | Marine microbial communities from Western Arctic Ocean, Canada - CB27_Tmax_986 | ecosystem: Environmental > Aquatic > Marine > Oceanic | place: Canada: Western Arctic Ocean | collected... | reverse complement strand
GTCATACAGACCGGAATTTCTCAGTCAATTCGGTCAGCGTATCCATGCACGCGCAGCATAGCATTACAAACTACATATTGATACCTTTATTTATTTACGTATTCTACGTACACTAGAACGTAAATACGGCAACGTTTGCAGATGGGGCTTGCGAGGCGAGATCAAGGCAGGAGGAGGAAGTCGATCCTTGGCCATATTCGACGACGACCAACGCAGAGATCGTCCGCAACCCCCATCTGTCCTCCGGGTGGCGACGGGACGAGCCGATTTCTTTGTCGCGCCTCCTCTAAGATACGGGGCATCGAGTTCGTCTTCGCTTCGCGAACTCGACCCGTCGCGCTCGCCACAAACGTTGCCGTATTTACGTTCCAATGTACTAAGGCTGTTCCCGAGATTCCTCTTCGTGACTGCGACCATGAGTTCGTCTGGCCTCCCTGTGATGAGTACTCAGAATTCTATCACCCTTCTTCCTGACCAAAGACCGTTGTTCGGCGATCTCGCCGACGTCTCAGCAGGATATCGATCACGTCCCGGTCTTGCTCAATCGCGGCCTAAACGTCGCTGGTGGAGACCATTCGAACCGAAAGGATCAGCGCTCACATCTCCATACAGCTCACCCAGCTTGGTCTCGATATCAGCCAGCCGCTCTGTGCTGCCAATTTGCGCCGCAGAAATTTCCCGAGATCGCCTTTTCGGAGAAAGGCGAATGTGGACAAGAAAGACCGTACAAACAGAGTCAGAGTAGATCGCCTCTGATCGACCGCTTTCGCCTGCCTAGAAGCAGACGTTCAAATTCGCATTGATCGAGTGATTTCTGACGACATCTTAAAGCTGGACTGGTCGATAACTGGACGACATTTCCCGCCAGCTAGCCCAGGATTCTGGGCTACAACGGTCGTGTGAGCCCTAAATCTGCCTTTTAGACTGGCCAGCCTTGCCCGTTAGGAAGAGACCCCTATTTCTCTTTGCCAGTTGTTTCTCGTGGAATCATTTATTTTCAATACGATGCAGAATCTCATGGTCGGGAGGATGGTTGGGACCATTCTCCCAGTATCCTCTTCACCCAACCTGTTCTAGCCTAGTTTGAACGAGTTGCCATGACAGATTACGAGAAACGCCGGATAGAAACCATACCGCGACGCGAGTTTCTGGCCCGATCTGCGTTGGGCGGAGCCGCCCTGTTGGGCGCGGACAAACTGGCCTGCGGTGCCGAAGGCGTGGGCGCTGCAAACGTGGCGGAGGAGCAGCTCGGTGAGTTCGATCCTGCGGCGCCCTCCAATGCGCTTGTGACAGGTATCGATCCGGATGAGATGGTGCTGTTCGCCTTTGACGATCACTGGATTTCCCTCCGCGGCGAACTGGATATACGGCTGGAAGAGCCATCGCTTCACGAGAACAATCCGGTCTTGCGCCGTGGCGAGCCGGACGCGCTGTGGGCGGCGTTCTACGGGACTGTGTTCTATCTCGATGGAAAATTCCGCATGTGGTACAGCGCAGTGTTCGATCGGCAGGACATGAAGCGCCGCATCAATATGCGGCTTGCCTATGCCGAGAGCGACGACGGCGTCCACTGGATTAAGCCAAAGCTAGGGCTACGCGAATTTCGCGGAAGCAGTGACAACAATCTCTGTGCCCTGAATCGCGAGTGCTACAACTGCCAGGTGCTGTATGAACCCGAAGAGCCGCGTCCCGAGAGACGCTTCAAGATGATCTACACCGGGTATCATCATCGCGGCCTCGACAAACCACGGTTATGTGTGGCGTACAGCCCCGACGGTTTGCGTTGGGTCGACCACCCAAAAAATCCGGTGGTTCGCACCATCTTCACGGAGACGGGGGGACTCTATCGCTGGAAGGGGATCTATTATGCCAATGGACAGACGCTCTACCCGCAGCAGAACGGCAAGCGAACCATGGTCTCCTTTGCCTCCGCGAATCTGGATTCATGGCAAGAGGCGGGCATCATGAGTTTCCATCGGCCGGAATCTAAGCTGGGCATCCACCGGGGTCGGCAAGTTCACGTCGGGGCGTCCATCTGGCACCGGCGTAACGTCCTGTTGGGACTCTACGGTCAATGGGTGGGTCCCGCGAGAGCAATCTACATCCCGACGTGCGGATGAACCTCGGACTGATCATCTCTAACGACGGGCTGCGCTACCGGGAACCGGTGCCCGACTACCCTTTCATTCGCTGGGGGAGTGCGCAGTCGGACTGGAAGACACTCCGGCTGCTTCAAGGCCAGGGTTTCGTCAACCACGGCGGGCGGACCTACATCTTCTACGGAGCAGCTAGCGGCGAAGAGGTGCCCGTTGCAAACCACTGCATGGTTGGTCTGGCCACGCTGCCTCGAGACCGATTCGGGCATCTGCAGCCCCGCGGCTCCGGTGCTATGTGCATCACCAATACCCTCCCGACAATCTCCGGAGGAGCCCGCTTGGCGGTAAACGCCGACGGGCTGGGGACCGATGCGCGGCTTCGCGTCGAGGCCCTGGATCACCGTTTTCAGCCAATCGTTGGCCACGCGGGAGAGAGCGCGGCATCGGTCCGAAACTCCGGACTGCGGGAATCGATCACCTGGTCTACCGGCGCTGACGGCGGTTATGTTGGCCAGGGCGATGCCCGAGTTGGTTCCACCAAAAACCGGAGCGCATGAACCGGTCAAAGTCCCGTAGCGGACGTGTGGACTCAACGGCCGCCTGGGTCACGAGGCTGCCATCCACCATGATCTCGAAAAGAAGCTGGGCTCCGACGCTACCCGTGGCGGTCAGTCGGGCCTAGCCTGCCTGAGCGTTCGCGAGGACCCGGCCGTTTCGAGCCTCAGAGTCCCGCCAGCGGGCGCCACGAACTTGAAGCTGGAAGCGGTAGTGTCCCCGATCGACAGAGTCAGCGCCGTGCCGTCGTCTCTGAAGAACTCCAGCTCGATGCTGACCTCGCCTGCATTTTGGTTCAGAACCAGAAACACAGATCGGATACCACCCCCGTCCCCCACCTGGGCAAACTCGTGAATGAATTTGGGTGGCCCGGCCTGCAAAGTGGCGGTGAGAGTCAACGCCATCCAACCAAACAGAAAAATGCGAAAGAACATCCTTCTTCCTCCCTTCTTTGAAGCAGTCTTGAACAACTGAGAACCTGTATATTGACCCCTGTAGGACCTGCAGCATGGGGCACGCTGGTCCCTACGCTTTGAAGATATTGGATGTTAGTCACGCCAGACAAGAATTCCAAGCGGGCGCTGCAGATGACGATGGAAAGAAGAAGAGGACCCCTGCAGATCCGACTCTTGGGCTTCTAGAGAGGCCTTCAGGGATACGGGAAGGGCTCTGGAAGGGAAAAGTCAGGGGACGGCATAGATAGGAATCGGAAGGATAGGCTAGGCCATTTGCGGTAGTTCACTCGACGTTTGCGCGGGAAACTTGAACGTCCGCTTTTAAGGCGAACGCGGTCGGTCAGGGGTGATCTACTCTGACACTGTTCGTGCGGTCAGATCTGAGCTATTACACCGACGTTCGATTTCGATCAAGTCGGACGATGTCTGTACGATCGGGCGCCGACTATCACACCTTGAAAAGTACCGACGAGCCACTTCGGCGTTCGCATGTTCGGTGTTCTGCGGTTTGTGATTCGGTCTTTCCTTGCTCTGGAGAAGAGCAAGGAATTCCGCCTGGACAATCCAGTCCGGCTGCCGACTGCACTGACGCGAAATAATAGAGACTCGGCTAGGAGAGGACCTCCTTCGCGATCCGACTGATTGTCCCCCCGTCCGCTTGCCCTGAAAAACGAGCCACCATGGCCTTCATCACCGGCCCTATGGCACCCGGCCCCGACAGTCCTTCGGCCTCAACAAATCCCTGGATAGCAGCCCTGAGTTTGGCTTCGCTGGCCTGGGCAGGCAAATAGGCGAGCAGGTACTCTACTTCCCGCTCCTCTGCCTCCGCCAATTCAGCCCGGGATCCTTCTCGGTACTGTTCAGCCGAATCCTTGCGCTGCTTGATGCCTTTGCGCACCAGCCGGAGAAAAGTCTCCTCGTCGACCTGTTCTCTACTCCGAATGCGCTCGTTCTTGATCTCGCTCAGAAGCAGACGCAGTGTGGAGAGCTTCTCCTTTTCGCCACTTCGCAAGGCCTCCTTGACGTCAGACTCGATTTGCTCCTGCGGATTCATCGTGCGGCCGAATAGGTGGGCCCCTCTGGCATTCGGTGATCGTACTTCCGATAGTGAAGGGCGAGTACATCCCGACCGAAATCGTTCTCGAAATCGCGCCAGACAGAATGGCTGTGATTGCTCAGGTTCTGGGTGTTGTCGTACTCGATGAGAAAGGACGGCGCCTGAATCCGATAGTAATTACCCTTCTCCTCAAGGTTTCCGGTTGTGCGGGAACCGATCGGTACCGCCTTGGGCTTGGGGCGATCCAACTTGCCTGCCCAAGCAAAAAAGAGCTGCTCTCGAGAAGTCTCTCGGGCCACCTTCATTCGCCCGGCCGCGACCGGACCGGGGGTGTTGTTGGCATACTCGGCAATCAGCGCCAGCAGCATCTCGTACTGTTTGTCGTTCATCTTCGACGCAGCCAGGCCCTCGGGAGAACCTTCCATCTTGGCCCTGGTGTCGGCCATGGTAATGATGTCTTCCGGCGCCACATCCTGAAAGATCGCCTTCTTGCGCTGGTCTGGGCCAAGCGCCTTGAGCAGTCCAAGTGCCATGTCCTCCTCTTTCGCCAGAACCCGCAGTCCCTTGTGGGGACCCTGCGCAACCTCATGGGGATTGGCTCCGAAGAAGGTAGGGCTGGAAGACACCAGCTTGCCGTCCTTGATGGTGTAATGCAGAGACAGATGATGTCCTTCGACCCTCCAGCCCCAGGTACCTTCGAGAGAGGGTTTTCCGAAGATGGTAAAGTGGAATCTCTCGGTGTCTCGATGGCCGGTGCTGTCATCTTCGATGATCCGGATGATTTCCTCCAGGCTCATCACTTGGGCTGCCTTGCTGAAACCCTTGCCGCTCAAACCAGAAGCCAGAAGGGCATTGGCTAAATGTTTCTGTCGTGGGTCCATGTCCTTGAAGGTGACCCCATTGCGAACGTATCCATAGATACCCGTGAAGCCTCCTTCTGGAAAATAGTGCCAATCCATTCGATGCTGGGCATCAAAATCGAAGAGGGTATAGGACCTCTGAACCCGGTTGAGCGAGGTCATGAACACCTCCGCGGCCTCGAACATCAGGGTCTCTGTCTTGGAAGTGTGATGAGCTGCCGTTAACAGCAGGCCACAAAACACCAATGCGACAACACGAAATCGAGCTACATTCGCCATTCGGGACCTCCTATGAATCGGGAGAAACCACCGCCTCGATTCTAACCGATAGAAGGATACGCGAACAGGGCTGCTTTGCACCCTTTTTCAGAAAGCACGGTCTTTTCACTACGGCTACCGCTGCCCATACGTAGAAAAGCGAAACAGTTGATCTTGGAATGCGTTTAAGGAATATATGACGATAGGGCTCGCCCTGCGGCTCCCGGATTCGTGACAGGTTGCCTCGGATCCAGCCCCACCTCACGAATAGGAGAAACTTCTATGTTGCCCAAGCCCTCTCGCATCAGCTCAATAACCCTGCTTCTGTGGCTGGCGGTCAGTCTCTTTGTCGGTTCACCGGCGCTGGCTCAGACTGCGGCTAACGCAGACGCACTCCCACTGGATCCAGAGCTGACCAAGGGTCGACTCGACAATGGGATGACCTATCTCATTCGCACCCATCGCAAGCCTGAGAATCGAGCCACGCTATGGCTGGCTGTAAATGCTGGTTCGATGCAGGAGGACGATGACCAGCTGGGCCTCGCACACTTCCTGGAGCACATGGCCTTCAACGGCACCAAGCGATTCAAGAAGCAGGAAATCGTCGACTATCTGGAAGGTATAGGCATGCGGTTTGGACCTGATCTGAACGCCTATACTTCCTTTGATGAAACCGTCTATATGCTGGAAGTGCCTTCGGACGATCCGCAGATTCTGGAAAAGGCGCTTCTGATTCTTCACGAGTGGGCCCAGGGAGTATCCATGGAGCAGGAAGAGGTGGAGAAGGAGCGGGGGGTGGTCCTCGAGGAAAGGCGACAGGGCCTGGGTGCCCGAGCTCGGATCCGGGACAAGCAACTGCCCGTAATTCTACATGGGTCCCGCTACGCGGACCGTCTTCCCATCGGAACCGAAGCGGTTCTCAAGAGTGCGCCTCCTGAGACGATGCGTCGATTCTATGTGGATTGGTATCGTCCCGATCTCATGGCCATCATCGCCGTAGGGGACTTCGACAAGACCACGATCGAAGCCCAGATCAAGGAGCGTTTTTCAGATTTGAAGGGGCCGGCCGCCCCACCGAAACGGCTTCTGCATCCGGTACCAGGACATGAGGAGACCCTGGTCACAATCGCAACCGACCCTGAGCTTCCGGTGACCGCTGTGTCAATCCTCAAGAAGCTCCCAAAGATGCCGCAGGGCACCGCAACCGCCTACCGCGAATACCTGCTACATCAGCTTTATCACTCCATGCTCAATGCGCGCCTGGACGAACTGCGCCAGAAAGCAGACGCTCCCTTCAGATTTGCAGCATCCCAGTCTGACTATTCGAGTGTACGCACCGCCAGTCTCTTGACTCGAATCGTCATGGTCAAACAGAACCAAGTCGATCGGGGTGTGAAGGCCCTGGTCACAGAAGTAGAGCGGGTGGTACAAAATGGCTTTCTGGACTCCGAGTTGGAGCGCGCCAAGAAGGAATTGCTCCGCGCCTATCAAAGCAGTTCCGCGGAAAAGGAAAAGAAACCTTCCAGGGTCTATGCCTCCGAAATGCTACGTCACTTCTTGCAGGGTGAGAGCGTGCCTGGTATCGACTACGAACTTCAGCTTCTGGAACGATTCCTGCCGAACATCTCGACCGGCGATCTGAATACGCTGGCCCAGCAATGGAACCAGAAGGGCAGCCAAGTAATCACGGTCTCGGCTCCTGAAGGCGGCAAGGTGCCCAGCAAGCAAGAGGTGCTGGCTCTAGTGGACCAGAGCCAGATTCAGGAGATCTCAGCTTACGTCGATAGCACCAGAACGGAGCCGCTTATTCCTACACCCCCGAGTCCTGGCAAAATCGTGAAGGAAACTACGATTCCCGAGATCGGCGTGACCCAGTGGGAGCTATCAAACGGGGCAAAGGTCCTGCTCAAGCCGACCGACTTCAAGAACGACGAGATTCTTCTGTCGGGCTTCAGCCCGGGTGGGCACTCGCTCGTCCCCGATGAAGACCTCTGGTCGGCCCAGTTTGCTGACACAGTGGTCGGGGCCGGTGGTATTGGCCAATTCAGCGCCATCGAGTTGAGGAAGGCGCTCGCCGGCAAGCTGGCTAGTGTCTCGGTTTCTATCTCCGAGCTCGAGGAAACCGTGCGAGGAAGTGCTTCTCCTGAAGACATCGAAGCGATGTTTCAACTACTTTATCTCCGCTTCACCTCGCCGCGTAAAGACCCTGATGCCTTCGCCTCCTGGAAAGCCAATATCCAGGAGTGGGTCCTGAACCGACTGAAAACTCCCGAAACAGTCTTCAGAGACAAGCTGCAAAAGGTCTTGACCCTCGAACATCCACGCCGTCTTCCGCCCACCAGGGAGAACCTGGGCAAGGTAGACCTGGATAAGGCTCTGGAGATCTATCGCAATCGCTTCCGTGACGCCAGTGATTTCACGTTCGTACTGGTTGGAAATCTCGACCTGCAACACATCAAGCCATTCGTACTCAAATATCTGGCGGGACTTCCCGGCAGCGATCGCCAGGAGAAATGGCGGGACGTTGGAGTCAAGAGACCCAGTGGCATCACGAAGTTCGAGGTAAAAAAGGGACTCGAGCCCAAGAGCCAGGTCTATATCCGTTTCATGGGCGATGGCGAATGGACCCGTCAGAATCAGCACGATCTAGCCTCCCTTTCCCGAGTACTCGGCATCCGGCTTCGCGAAGTGCTGAGAGAAGACATGGGAGGAACCTACGGCGTGCGGGCGGGCGGAGGACTCAGCCGGAGACCTCGAGAGACCTATTCGTTCACCCTCTCCTTTGGCTGTGCTCCCGAGAACGTCGACACCCTCACCAGTGCCGTGCTTTCAGAAATCGAGACCATCAAGAAGGAAGGTATAGGGGAGGACTACCTTGTAAAGGTCAGGGAAAGTCAAACTCGCAAGCGCGAGCTCGACGTCAAGAGCAACCGATTCTGGAGCGGACAGCTAGCGTCCTACTCCCGTTATGATGGGGACCCTCGGCTGATTCTGGACTACGACGCACTGGTCAAAAGCGTGAGCTCATCTCGGATCCAGGAGGCCGCCAAGCGATACCTCAAGACTGATCGTTACGTTATCGGGGTCCTGTACCCTGAGAAGGTCAGCGAGGACGGCCAGCACAAGGATGATGTTCGGAGACTGGCCGACGTTCCGACGTTTCGGCAAGGGAGATCCCCAGTAAAAAACCCATTTCCAAGGCTAGGCTGGGGAACGTCACATCGAAACAATTGTGGATCACGAACGCCACTAGCAAACCTACGCCACCCAGGGCCCAGGGGCTGCGGCCGTGGTGAAGCATCAGCCTAAAGCCGACGCGGCCCAGGAAATAAAGGAAGGCCAGCAACCCCAGCAGTCCGTACTCGACACCCAGCTGCAGATACAAATTGTGGGTGTGGATCCGGATTTTCTCCTCGACGATCTCGTAGTCACGCACCTTCCCCTTATGCTCCTCCAACACGCCTGAGTAATCATTGACAGCTTCTTGATAGCGCCCGGGCCCGACTCCCAAGAGGAAGTGGTCCTTCCAGACTGCCTTCCCGAGGCGAAAGTAGGGCAGACGAAAGTCAACCACGCTGGCGACGGCTCCTCCCCTGGATCGACCCATGACATTTTCTACTGATCGCAGCACCACCTCGGGAAGGCTGGTGAAGAAGACCAGCACCAGAGCCAACCCCACAAGCAAGACCAGGTGGGACAAGATCGCCGGACCGCTGCGCCTTCCGAAGCCCGCCAGCGTGCTCCAAGGAGAGTGGAGCACACTGCCCAGCCTCCGGAAATAGAACAATGCCCAGATCAGTCCACCAGAAACTCCGGCGGCCACAAGCGCGGAGCGCGAGAGTGTGGCCAACTCGGTCATTAGCGTGCCCCCAACTAGGTACCCCCAAAGCGGCCGAAGCCGCTGATCTGCCAACGAAAAGAAGCATGTCAACAAATAGGGAAGGATCAGGTTGAGGTACCCTGCAAACTGGTTCGCGTTTTCGAAGAAGGAAGCGATCCGGCCTCGATGCGCCGAATGGATCTGCAGAAGTCCGGCCACACAGTAGAAAAGAATCGCAATCACCAGCACCCAGCGAATCCCCTCTCGATCTTTCGATCGCCTGAATATGCAGGCTGCGATAGCTGCCATGACAAACAACTCTGAGACTCGCAGAACGTGGGGAAGCACCTTGTACCATTCGGTGCTCAGGATTCCTGAAACCAAGACCACTCCCAGAAATGGAGCAGCCCAACTCAGTAGCTGCCGATCGAATCTGCCAACCTGTCCCCTTGCTAGCCAGCCCAAAAGACAAGCTGCCAACTCGAACTCAGAGAACGAGACAAAGATCGAGTCCAAAACAGGCTCTGCGGTATCAACTGAAATCACCAGGAAAAGAGCCGAAGCACCGTATACTGGACGCCGGTAGGTCAGCGCGGCGAGAGGGATCAAAATAAGGACGCTGAGTGTATGGAAATAGACGAAGCTTCCGGCCGACAGCAGCAGCAAACCCAGGAGACAGCCAAGCTGAAGTGCCTTCTCTGAACCCACCTTCGCTGCACTGGATCTGCCTTCGGGAGATGGTGGCTGGGTCAAGCGGGCCATCCTATCAGCAATAAGAAGAGGTCAGCTCCATTTTTCAGGGGTTCAGGGAAACAGTTTATCCACAACATGCGCCACGACTTGCCATGGGTTTCGATCTTGAACCAGGGCCGGTAGCAATCCGGCGAGCATGCCCCAGAGGGCGCTCCAGACAAGGCTGGCTCGAAACAGCACGCCCTGCGGCAAGCTCCTTGCCACGGCCATCACCAGCAGCGGCAGAGTAGGAACCAGGTAGCGCCCCGCAAGGCCGGTGCCCGCCTGCCACTCTTCATAGAAGGCATGCAGCAGGAAGAAAGCCATCAAAGGAACGTAGATGGAAATGGACTTGCGGCGCCTGAGTTCCCAGAGGCCCCAGGCTAGAAAAGGAAAGAACCAGAGGATCCCCTTGCTCGGTGAAAGCAGCAGACCCAGCGTTCCGTCGAAGGGCCAATCGAAACCAAGGTGGCTGCCGGAGTGAAAGAAGCTGAAGTGGTCGACTTCCCGGAACAAATACCCAACGCTCAAAACCGTAACAATCAGCGCCAGTGCACCAGAGGCTATCAGCGCGCACCCGTCTTTGATCCTCTTTTCCCAAATCGCCACGCATCCCATGGCAATCGGCACCACGGCGAAAGGATACTTGAGGAGAGCTCCCAAAAAGCCCAGAAGGCTCGCTGTCGCCGGGCCCCGGCAGTGAAGCATTACGATCCAGATGGATGTCACCCAAGGCTCGGTCCACAGGTCCCGGGAGTAACACCAGAGCGGCGTCGCCAAAGCCAGAGCGAGCAACCAGGGGCTACCCAGAGACCATCGCCGACCAAGCAATAAGAGTCCAGCCAGAGTCACGATCTGCGTCATCCAGATACAAACAGGCTCCACCCAGGCTGTTCCTCGGAAGGGCCAAGTCACGGCCGCTAGCAGCAGGGCAAAGAAAGGGGAATGTGTCCCCCGCTCTCTGCCGAGCCGATCTCGATCTGCGTGGTGGTCGATTTGAACTCCCCGGAACCGGGCCCCCAGGTCCCAATCTCCCTGCTCCGCCTGCTGATAATTGTTGGCCAGATCGAAGTCCCCGTCCTCTATCAGGCTGTTGACGGACACGAGGTAGTGGGGTGAGTCCCCGGAAAGCACCAAAGGAGGAGCCAGCACCAGGGGTCCAATCCGCAGATGGACCAATCCGTCGAAAGCCCCCGGAGCAATGGTCGTATGCACCAACCCGGAGAAGAGATATAAGAGGATGACAGCTATTTCAGTGCGGGACAAAAAGCGATCCATCTTAAGTAAGTTCCAAGCCCCAAGGGACCAAGTCCCAATTAAACCCCAAGTACCAATTCCCAAACCAGTACAGTTTACTTTTGGGGAACCCGAGCTAGGAGTCTGCGCGGTAGAAACTGATCTACTGAGAAAACGGTAGAATCGGCCCATATTTCCCCGATTTTTCGACGAATAGAACAACTATGCCCCTCAAAATCAAGAAAATCTGGCCTCGATTCCCCGCTTTCTCGCTACGATCATTTCTACCGCGCAGACTCCTAGCCCCTTCTTTGGGACTTGGATCCTGGGATTTGATTGGATATTGGAACCTTGGGACCTGGGACCCTATTCTATTGGCATGATTGCATACAATGCGGCGGCTCAGCTGGCTGGGCTCTTCAGCACGGCCCTGCTTCAGGCCCTGTTTGGAATCGTGGCTGCACGTTTCCTGGGAGTCGAGGACTTCGGGAGATTCGCGTTTGTCTGGGCGATCACCCAGATCTTGGTGGTCAGTGGAGACCTGGGGCTGCACAATACTGCCATTCGGAGAATTTCGTCAGAACCGGATCAGGCCCTCGACTTCTTCTCCGGATTCTATTCCCTCAAGCTTCTGTTGGCTTCCGGCCTGTTGGGCGTGATGCTACTTCTTTCGCTCTTGATAGGCGATTCCGCAGAGATGCGCTTTGCCCTGCTGCTGTTTGGCTTGGGCACGGTTTCGCACTCTACCAGCCTGTCGCTGAACATCGCCTTTCAGGCTCACGGAAAACTCTACCTGGGCAGTCTCAACAGTGTGCTCATATCGGCCTTGCAATTCGTCTTTGGCGTTGTACTACTGCTGTCAGGAGGGAAGCTGATTTCCTTGGGGTTGGCCTACGCTTTAGCGACTTCGCTGGCCCTGGTCATCAACTACCGAACCTTCGAACGAAGGGTGCACAGAGTGGAACTGGGGGGGAGCTCCTACTGGAGAGAAATGATCCGGGAATCCCTTCCGGTTGGCCTTGGGAGCCTCTTCTATACCACTTCCTCAAAGGTCCCGATCACACTGCTGCCGTTTCTTGCCGGCAATTCCCAGACCGGGCTCTTCTCCGCGGCGTTTCGTGTAAGCTCAGTCCTGGCCAACATCCCAGTAGCGATACTCAGTGCAGTTCTACCCGTAATGGCTTCACTTCAAGGGGATCAGAAACGGGTGCGTTCGCTACTGGCTAAGTCGTCTCTGTGGATGGCTGCCTCATCTCTGATCCTGACGCTGTTGTTGCTCCGCTTTTCAACCGAACTGGTCGTCCTCCTTTTCGGACAGGATTACTCCTCATCTGGCGAGATTCTGGCGATCCTGGCCTGGAGTCTCCCTTCAATCTTCGTGGGAATGGCCTTCAGCAATGTCATCCTGAGCCAGCGAGAACTGATCCGGTTCTTTCCCGTAGTCAGGGGTATCACAGCGCTAGTGGCGGCGATAGCCAGTCTGCTGTTGATCTCCGAAATGGAAGGTTACGGGGCGGCGCTGGCCATCCTCAGCTCAGAAACGGTCCTTGCGGCCCTATGTATCGCGGCCTCGGCGCGCTTTCTCCTGGCCGGTTCAAGGTCCAGGGAGGAACCCCAGTAACCAACCTGAAACTCGATTGGCAAACCTAGCCCGAAGTTCTTTCTCGAATGGGGTCAGTGCGGCTGAGGGCACTGATCTGCGGTTTGCTACGCTAGGAGTTTACGCAATCCTTTAGAACAGGTTGTCGGTATCGGAGGCTGCTCCCGGCCCAGGGCCGCCCTCCTCGCCAAGGGAATTCTCGATGGAATCAGGGTCCTCACCCGATTCGAGTCTATCGACCACGTCGTTGAATTCGGGTCCCATCTCCTCGCCCAATTCCCCCCCGAGTCGCTTCATCATTTTTGCCATTGCGACCGGGTCGCTTTCATCGAGATCACCCCACTTCTCGGGGTCGGCTAGACTCTCGATCCGGCTCTCCTCAGAACGCTGCATTGAAACGCGGGAAACGAGCTGCTCCAAAACATCGCTTCCACAGCGACAGCGAGTTTCCTCGGCATCAGACATTCTCCAAAAAAAACGCGAGAATTGTCTCTGACAGGCGTGGCAGAGGTACTCGTATACGGGCATTATCGCATTATAGTCGATGCCTGAGTGGTGAACCAATTTGACCGCCCTTCTGCGATTCTGTCACAATCCGTCGACCCCAGATGTCGCAGCGACTAAAGACCGCTTTAAAACTACTTTTTACCTTCGCGCTACTCGCGATAGTTCTATCCCAGCTGGACCTGGAAAAGTTCTCGGAGACCCTTTCCTCCATGAAGCCGACCTGGGTACTTCTCGCCTTCTCACTGCAGCTCCTGACCGTCTTTCCAGCGGTCCAGAGGTGGCGGCTGATTCTGCGGAATTTCGAAGTCCGTATGAGTTTCGTACCCCTGCTAAAGCTGGCTTTCATTGGCAGTTTCTTCAACCTGTTTCTCCCCACCGGCATCGGGGGGGACTTCGTCCGGGCCTTCTACCTATCAAGAGACGTCGGGCGGGGGATCTCGAGCATCCTCACCACCATTCTCTTGGAGCGCAGCGGCGGTCTCTGCGCTCTGCTGTTGATCGGAACGATTTCCTCAGCCCTATCCGACCTTGAAGTCTCTGGGATCCCGGCCGTCTACCTCTTTCTGATACTCCTGGTAGGCTACACCTTGATCAACCTGCTGCTGTTCTTGCCCTGGATCCACACCCAAATAGACCTCCGACTGAAAAGGTGGAAGTTCGACTCGATCGCAGCCCAGATGGAGATGATCTACCAGGGCCTTCAGACCCTGCGAAGAGACGGGAGGACACTGGGGGGCAGTCTCTTGCTCTCCCTTATCGTGCAGTTCAACTCCATCCTCGTCATGTGGATCCTGGCCCAAGCAATCGGGATAACCGCCTCCTTCTCGACCTTCTTTATTTTTATCCCACTCATCAACCTGACCCTCATGATCCCGCTGGCGATAAGCGGTTTCGGTCTGCGCGAGGGTGCCTACTATTTGCTATTCTCCCAGGTGGGGATACCCGCCGAGATGTCGATCACCCTTTCTCTGATGAGCTACCTTGTACTCCTTTTGGCAGGTTTTCCGGGAGCCCTTTTTTATACGCTTCACAAGAAGGAACAGCACTTCACAAAATTCTCAATCCGCGCGGAGGCACCGTGAGAATCCTGTTGACAGGAGGAGCCGGATTCATTGGCTCCCACCTGGCCGAACAATTTCTCGATCGGGGCGATGATCTCGTAATCCTGGACAACCTCGACACCTTCTACGATCCTTCGATCAAAGAGCGCAATCTGGAGAAAGTACGCGCAAAGGGCGAGTTCATCCTTTGCCGGAAAAACCTTCTCGACAAGGATGTTCTTCTGAGGGTTTTTGAGCAGCACCGACCTCAGGTAATCGTACATCTGGCAGCTCGTGCCGGAGTGCGTCCCTCACTAGTAGAACCAGAACTCTATAGCGAGGTCAATATCACTGGGACCGTACGTCTGCTGGACCTAGCCCAGAAATTCAAAGCCGAACATTTCATATTCGGCAGTTCCTCATCGGTCTACGGGGCCCAGAGCAGATCGCCCTTTCAAGAAGACGATCCGGTGCCCCACCCTATATCTCCATACGCTGCCACCAAGCGGGCAGGAGAGCTTTTCGCCTTCGTCTACTCGCACAACCACGCCCTCCCCACGACTTGCCTGCGCTTCTTCACCGTCTACGGGCCCCGTCAACGACCCGAGATGGCCATTCACAGCTTCACGCGCAAGGTGTGGAACGGAGAGGAGATAGAGGTCTATCACCGGGGGGAATCGGAGCGTGACTACACCTACGTCGACGACATCGTCCAGGGAATCCTTGCTGCCTTGGAGCATCCTTCGGGATTCGAAATCTTCAACCTGGGAAACTCCCGCACGATTCGCCTGCTTGATCTGATCCATCTGATAGAGCAGAACCTCGGAAGGAAGGCCCGCATTCGCCTGATGCCGGCCCAGCCCGGGGACGTCCCCTTGACCCATGCCGACATATCCCGCGCCAAGGAACGGCTGGGATACTCACCTGCCACACCGATCGAGGTTGGTATTTCGCGCTTCGTCGAGTGGTTCTTGGCGGAACAGTCTTGATGGATACTGTTTCAGCCTAGTGCCCCCCCAGGAAGCGCTGGCCCCATTCGAGAAAGAAACTTTGAAGGATCCAGAATAGAGGGTGTCGCGATAGCCCTTGGAGATTTGGGAGGGTTAGGATCCCGGCTCGCTGTTGCTTCGGCGTGCTTACAGAACCGTGACCGTGAGGGAGCGGGCCCCGATCACCGATCGGGGCATGGGGCGAGTCTATAAGAAAAGGCTCCTCGGGTCACTGTACGCCGGTACCGCTCCTTTGCAGTCACGGCTCTGTCAAACGGCTGCCCCTGCATGATTTCCTATCCAATGAAGTTTCAGGTCAGTGCCCCCCCAGCGGTGCTACCCCATTCGAGAACGAAACTTCCGGCTACTGGGGATTTGTGCTGTTGTCCGACTCTCTCCTCGGAACTTGGGCTCATTTTGCTAACGGCTCAAGTCGTTCGCGGCTCTGTCGCACTTGGCTTCGTAACGCTGGTAGTTCACCCGTTGGCGGTACCTTCGGAGGACAGGAGACGTTCAGACGTGCGACGTATTCTTGAAGTTTCAGATTAGACCGGTGATCTCGAAAATCAGGACGCGATTGTCCTGTTCGTCGGTCACGTAGGCATGTCGACTATCGGGGGAGAGCTGGATATCGATGGGCTTCTTTCCCAACTTGAGACTCTGGATCTTTTCGAAGTCAGGACTGAGTACGGTCAAGGTTCGGCTCCCGGTCTCCACCACGAAGATATGGCCCTGCTGGTTGACGCTGATCGAGAAGGGCTTTTGGCCGACCCGAACTCTGCGAAGCTCCTGCAGATCGATCAGATCGACGACGGAAAGATCGTCAGAGCCACTGTTGGAAACGTAAAGGGTCTCTCCATCCGAAGTAATTGCGACACCATCCGGGCTAAGCCCAACCGGGATCTGCTTCTTGACCGTGAGCGAATTGACATCGATCACGTAGAGCTCGTTCGACCCTCCACAGACCACGAAGAGCTGATCTCCGAGGGGTGATACAACTGCCGCTATGGGACGGACACCCATCTCGATGGTCTTGGTAATCCGGTGTGACGAGGCGTCGATCACATCCACGCGGCCTATCTTTCCCCGCCCGTAGTTGGTCACAAAGAGAGATTGGCCCTTGGGTGAAATGGCAATATTGGTCGGCCTTCCTCCCACCTTGATGTCGTCGAGAATCTCGTAGGTCTTGGCATCAACAACCTTGACCAGACCGGAGCGCAGGTTGGTGACGAAGATTTTGTCCCCTAACGGGGAGACCACAATCCCTAGAGGCTCGTAGCCAGCATAAAACTTCTTCTCGCTCTTGTTCGACATGCAGTCGACAACGGAGACCTCGTCCGATGCGAAATTGGTCACGAACAAGAAACGACCGTCTGGACTCATGGCGGAAAAGGTAGGAGACTTCCCCACCTTTAACTTCTTGACAGGGGACACTTGTAACTTCTTGACAGGGGACACTTGAACGGCGGCCGATGTAAACAGCGCCAACAAACCGAAAAGGATTAGCTTCCTCATCTTAATGTATCCCCATCAATAGACATTCCTGCTGATTCACACTCACAAGGAGCTGACCATTGCCTGGGAAGCGGGGCCACGTCGCTGGAGACAGGCACGAAGGGTGTTCTTCATCAGCAAGGCAATCGTGAGGGGCCCCACCCCTCCGGGGACAGGCGTTATCGCAGCAGCGACACCTAGTGGATCCCGAGGATGGACATCCCCCACCAGGGTGTATCCCTTCTTGTCGAACTGATCCAGTCGGGCCGAATCTCTCCCGTATAAACTTATGACTTCCTCGCGTCGATCGATGCGGTTGATCCCCACATCCACAACAACCGCTCCTTCTTTGATGTAGTCTCGGGTCAGCATGGCCGGCCGGCCGATAGCGGCAATCAGGATGTCCGCTCGACGGCACACTTCGGGGAGGTCGCGGGTTCGAGAGTGGCAGAGCGTCACCGTCGCGTGCTGATGGAGCAACAGCACTGCAACCGGTTTTCCGACGATGTTGCTACGGCCCACTACCACCGCCCCTGCACCCTTTATGACAACCCCCTCGCGCTCTAGCAACTCCAGGATCCCCAAGGGTGTGCAAGGGACAAGTCCGGGGCTTCCGGCAAGTAGCCGACCTACATTGACTGGGTGAAAACCGTCTACATCCTTGGCGGGATCGACTGCCGAGAGAACCCGCTCGGTGTCGATCTGATCGGGTAGTGGTAATTGGACCAGGATGGCATCGATCACATCCTGCAAATTCAGCCCTCGAATAACGTCCAACAATTGCTCGGTGCTGGTTTCCGCGGGTAGGTCGACCTGCTCCGAGTGCATCCCCAGCTCGGCACAGGTGCGTGTCTTGCTTCGAACATAGATCCGGGACGCAGCATCATCCCCGACAAGTACGACGGCCAATCCCGGCACCATACCGTGGGCGCGCATCTCCTCAATTTCTTGAGACACCTCCGCCTTGATTTCGTTGGCGGTCTTCTTACCGTCGAGGATGCGAGTTTCCATTGGCTTCTCTTCAAACGATGATAGCAGAAAAGCTGGCGTCCCACGCTCACGTCGCACGTTGAATACGTCTGAACGTCGCACGTCCCAGGTCGTGGGGCACTGGTGGTGGGTTTTGCGCAGTTGCAGGTTTCCGTAGCTGTTAGTTCTAAGGATGTCGGCTAAGAGACGTGCGACGTTCAGATATGTCTTACGGATAGAGGCGATTCAACATGCGTGGAAACGGGATCGTTTCGCGGACGTGCTGTAGACCGCAGATCCAAGAAAGAACGCGCTCGATGCCCATTCCGAATCCGGAATGGGGCACGGATCCATAGTGACGCAGATCGAAGTACCAGCGAAATGCTTCCCCTGGGAGCCCATGCTCCTGGATCCTTTGCGCCAAGAGATCCGGTTCATGGACTCGTTGGCTGCCACCGATGATCTCCCCATAGCCCTCCGGGGCAAGTACGTCCATACACAGGGCCAGCTCCGGGTCGTGGGGATCAGGCTGCATATAGAAAGGCTTGATCGCCATGGGATACCGATGCACGATAACTGGCCGTTCGAAATCTGAGGAGATGAGCGTCTCGTCGGTTCCTCCAAAATCAGCCCCACGCGGCGTCTCGGTTCCCTTCTCTTCCAGCCGCGTAAAGGCATCCTTGTAGCTGATCCTGGGGAAGGGTGGAGCAATCTTCTCCAGCAGGGACACGTCCCGCTCCAGCCGTTCCAGCTCCTCACGACGCTGCTCGAGCACCCGAGCTACGATATAGGAAACGAATTCCTCGGCCAGCACCATGGCATCATCCAGCTCGGCGAACGCCACTTCGGGCTCTACCATCCAGAATTCGGTCAGGTGGCGACGCGTCTTCGACTTCTCGGCACGAAACGTGGGACCGAAGCAGTAGACCTTGCCGAAGGCCATGCAGGATGCCTCGCTGTAGAGCTGACCGCTCTGGCTCAGGAAGGCCTCTTCATCAAAGTAGTCCACTTTGAACAGATTGGTCGTCCCTTCGCAGGAAACTGGTGTCAGCAAGGGCGTGTCCACCAAGATGAATCCGCGATCATCCAGGAAATCGCGACAGGCCCGGATGATTTCGTGACGCACCCGCAGAATGGCGTGCTGGCGCGAGGAGCGCAGCCAGAGATGACGATGATCCATCAGAAAGGAGGTACCATGCTCCTTGGGAGTGATGGGATACTCGGCGGCGAACTGCACCACACTCAGATGCGTCACGTCCATCTCGAACCCACCCGGAGCTCGATCGTCCGCTCTCACGGTGCCAGTCAGCAGGACGGAGGACTCCTGGGTCAGGCGGTCAACCGCTTCGAATACTTCCTCGGAAACGCTCTTCTGGAATACAACGCCCTGAATTGTTCCAGTCCCGTCGCGAACCAGCAGGAAGCGCAGCTTACCCTTGTCGGTCTTGTTGTAGACCCACCCCCGGACGGTGACTTCCTCACCAACATGAGCCGCGATCGCTTCGATGTAGACGTTACTCATAGGGCCGCCAATTCCCTTTCCACTACTGATCGAATATACGGGAATCCGGAGACGACCTGCAAGGACAGGGACACCCTCTGTAGAGAACCTGCTATATAGGGCAGGTAGCTATCCCTTTTCCCCCTGACCGTGATCTGGTAGCCATAAGTACCGAGCGCTTTCAGCAGCCGCTGAATCGACATGAGCTCAAACTCTCTATCGAACCACTTCAGGTCCCCGTCCTGTCCTGCTTCCGAAAGATAGTAGTCGACCTCTGCCCTCATCGCCTCCGGTTCCAGCTGAATCGAGTCCTTCAAGAGGGATGCTAGATCATATGAGGAAGGGCCCATCCTGGCATCCTGGAAGTCGATGATGTAGAGCCGGTCTTGCTTGAGCATCAGATTTCGTGTCTGGTAGTCTCGATGGCACAATAACCGAGGGGACCGTTCCAGCTCAGCCACCAGTGCGGAAAATTCCTGGGCCAAGGCTGGTTCTCCAGCGTTGCTCAGTCCGCGGTAGCCCTCCAGGTAGTGCTCCTGAAAGAAACCGAGCTCCTGACCCAGCTTCGCTTCGTCCAAAGCCAGACGAGAGGCCTCGTATTCGGGTTTCAAGGCAGCTGCACCGTGCTGCTGTATCCTGATCAGATAATCGATGGCGCCACGGATTAGCTGCCCGCGTTCCTCCGGGCTCGCTGTCTTCAGACGGCTGCATAGTGTTTCGTTTCCGAGATCCTCCTGGAGCACGATTCCAAGAGTTCCGTTGAGGGCGATTAGTTCGGGTACGGGCAGTCCCAGTTCAGAAAAGAGGGCGTGCATCTGAAGATAGGTGAACGTCTGGGGTTCGAAGGGTTCGGGGTAAGCGGCGAGGATATACGATTCCTTTTTGTCGGAAACATAGCGAAAATATCGTCGGGTGGAAGCATCACCTAACAGGGGGATGATGCTTTCCTGGCTAGGATTGGCACCTAATTCCTGTTGTATGAACTCCCGGAGTCTCTGCGATAGCGGGGGGAGGATCTTTTCAATCATGGGTTAGGTCGTAGCGGTGGTCTCCAGGCCGCCGTGCTCCGAGCCAAAGTCTCGAAAAAAGAGGAATACTTCGGCCTGGAGGCCAAAGCTACGTCCGCAACGGCCATAACCGGTAGTCCGTTTGGTCCGTTTCAGGATGTCTCGCCGGCGTGATGATTACATCTGAAAGATTCGTCTGCGTCGGCAAGTGCACACCGGAAACGATGATCGCGTTGCTCAAGGAACAAGCGGGACCGATACGCACGTCATCCCAGACGACACACTGCTTCAGATTCGAGCCGGGCGACACTTCAACCCCCTGCCCCACGACGGACCGATGGCAGGCGTCCTCGTCCAGAGAGGAGCCAGCCAGGCAGTCCTGTCCTCGGCTATCGAGTAGTTCCAGGGATTTTCTCAGGTAGCGCTCAGGCGTACTGCATTCGCACCAGCGTGCCCTGCTGACAAAGCCCAGCACCGGATAGCCTTCCCGAATCAGTCCCAGGTACAGGTCGTCTACCAAGTCTGACGGCCCCTCCGGTATGAAATCAAGTGCTCGTTGGGAGAGCACCTGAACACCGGTGAAGGTGTAGGACTCGAGCTCCTCCTCGGATTGGCCAACCTGTCCGAACCCGACAACTTCGCCAGCCCGATTGACTCTGACCGGGCGAAATCTTTGCTCTCCTGACTGTGGTACCAGGACGAGCGTGGCGATCGCTCCTCGATCCCGATGGAAACCGACTACCTGGCGAGGGTCCTCCTCGAAATAGATCTTTCCGTTGCACACGACAAAGGGATCAGCGCTCAGTCGGGCTCGGACTCGACCCACTGCTCCCGCCGTTCCAAGAAGCGACTCCTCGGGGGAATAGTGTACCCGGGAGGCAGCCTCTCCCAACGCCGAGATCACCGAATCGGGGAGATGGTGTAAGTTCACAATCAGTTCGGACAGCGGCAGACGACGCAGAAAGTCAGCCGCATGGCAGATCAGGGGGCGGTTGAGGAATGGAATCGCCGGCTTGGCTCGAAACAGCGTCAAGGGGTGAAGCCGACTGCCCAGGCCGGCTGCCAGGATCATTCCCTGCATGGCAGTGACGATCCCGATCGCTCGCCGCCTTCCTCGGCTCCTTCTCGGTAGAGCTTCACGTAGTTGGTCCGCACGAAGGAGTCGGAGCCCCAACCAAAGAGCGCAGCAGCCTCATCGATAGCCGCTTCCGGGCCCTCGATTTCGACGAAGGCACCAACAGAGGTCTCGTCGAGGCAAAAGACGACCTTTTCTCCAGACAGGAAGAGCTCAAGGATCTCACGGTACTTGGCGTAGCGAAAAGAGACGCCGAGACCGAGTGAACAAAGCAATTCCCTGGTGGCGACCCCATCCGAAACCTGGGTCTCGATCTCTTCCCGTTCCTTCAGCCTGGAATCTTCTCGAGCCTTGCCCTTGAAAGTGAGCAGGCTCTCCTCGCCATAGGCCCGAAGCCGAAGAGCATAGCCTTCCCGCTCCAGTCGATGGTCTGGAAAATCGAAAAGAAGGTTTTCCTCCTTGGCCCGCTCCGCAAGCGGCCGAGCTCCGAGCTCCGAAAGGCGGCTGCGGATCTGGAGCAGACCGGCCGGATCTACACTGATCTTAACCTCTGTTTCCAAGTGTCCCATTTGGTGGCAGTTAATATAGCAAATACGGTCAGTAAAGGAGGCATTTGTTCCGCCGCGTTTCAAAGAGCTTCCTACCTTCCTCCCATCCACTCTCTATATCCTGCAGGGGAACCTGCTGTTCAATCTGGTGTCGAATCCGATCCGTCCCGCAGATGATGTCTATGGGTAACCTGTCCGTCACGTACTCGTAGGGAGGGTCTGCCCATTTGAATTCCGCGCCGCCTAACTTCCGGTAGGCCATAAGCACGGCGAGACCGGTCCGGAACGGTCGATAGGCAGATCTGTCCTGAACATGGATCTGGACTCCTGCCACCATCTGATCGCTCCACTTGTGGAAGGTGGGCGTAAAGTGGACGGGCCGAAATACCGCCCCAGGGAGGTCCTCTCCCTGCAGTAGTTCAACCAGCTCATGGGGATTGACCCAGGGCGCACCCGACAGCTCGAAGGGGCGCGTAGTTCCCCGGCCTTCGGAAACGTTGGTGCCCTCCAACAAGCACATTCCGGGGTAGACCAGGGCCGTCTCCTCGGTAGGCATGTTGGGCGAAGGGAAAATCCAAGGGAGACCCGTATCCCGGAAAAACATCTCGCGCTTCCACCCCTGCATCCCGACCACTTCCAGGAAACATCTCTCAGGGAGCTCCGAATCGAAGTAAAGAGCCAGCTCAGCCACGGTCATGGCGTGACGAATCACCAGGGGGTGCCAGCCCACGAAGGAACGATAGCGCGGGTCGAGCAGATTTCCCTCGATGTCGATGCCATTGATCGGGTTGGGACGGTCCAACACGATCACTCGTTTGTGCATCTGGGCCACAGCCTCCATCACCAACGCCATCGTGTGAATGAAGGTATAGTAGCGAGCTCCCACGTCCTGAAGGTCAATCACCAACACATCCACATCGGACAGCATCTCTTCGGTGGGCCGGCGGGTCTGGCTGTAGAGGCTGTACACCGGTAAACCGGTCAATGGATCCCGGTAGTCCTGCCACTCCACCATGTTGTCCTGGGTTTCCCCCCGAGCCCCGTGCTGGGGTCCCATAATAGCGGTCAGTTCAATTCTGGGGTGCCGGAAGAACAGGTCCACGATGTGCTCAAACCTGGAGGTAACCGATGCCGGGTGCGCAACGACTCCGACGCGATCGCCCTTAACCATATAGAGCCGGTCTTCAAGGAACACTTCCAGACCGCTCTTGACCGTCATGCTATCGGGAGATTCGGGCTAACCTAGGCGTCACTGCAGGCTGCTTGAAATCGTAGAGGTTGAGAGGCTTGGGAGGCGGAATCAGGTTGGTCTGGGCCGCGAGCTGAAAAAAGGTCTCGAGTCCCCGCTGACTGGCATCATCCAGGAAATAATCAAGATTGTTCAAGTAGTCACGGATTTCGGAAGGGGGAAGGCCCAATCTCTTCGAGTAGCGCTGGGCGACGGTGTCAATCGCCTTCAAACCTTCCTCTCGTGAGAGGTAGAAGAGCTCTGCCTGCTCTTGCAGGTCTACTCCAGATCTCACCGCCCAGAAGGCAAACACAAAGGGAAGTCCGGTGAAACGATTCCACTCGTGAGCCAGGTCATAGACCAGCAGCGAGCTGGGAATATGGAGCGCAGGATTACCAATCAGGAGCGCCGCATCGTAAAGCTCGAGCATTCTCTCCGGATTCGGAGGCTCCGCCGTATACTCTACCGAATCCTTTCGGTAGAACTCCTGAAAAATGATCTTGAGCAGAGCGACTGAGGTCCGGCTGGAGCGATCCACGGCTACTCTGGAGACCTCCTCGATCGGCACCTTGCTGATAAAAAACACGCTCTTTACTTCGCGCGCGGCTCCAATCGAAATGCCCGGCAAAACCTTGAGTCCCTCGATGTTCTGATACTCGATGACAGGAATCAGTCCGACGTCCACTTCGCCGGCGGCAAGGTGCTGGGCGCATCCGGAAGGGACGTCGAAAACCAAATCGAGTGTATCCCGATAGGCACCCTCGGTAAGGCCCCATCCCAGTGGGACGGCATTCAAGAACTGGATAAACGACACCTTGAGCTTCATAGATAATCACCGCCAGGGAGCCTTTGGAACTTCTGCCGCTACCCTGCACTGCCCGCTCCATCACAGAGTCTGCAGACACTCCATGGTAAGGAAAATCTCACATATTTGCCACCGTCGACGCTAGAGAGGACGGTGTGAATGACGAGACCTTCTTCTGCCTGGCTCTTTCTCTGGTACCTGGACTGGGAGCGGGACACATCCATCCACTGCTCCAACAATGTGGCTCGGCCTCCGCCGTCTTTACCATTTCCAGGTCGGAGCTGAAGCGGCTGCGGCTTTCCTCGGAGGCGGCCCACACCATTGCCGGGGGCTTCGCCCAAAAGAGCGCCGAAGAGGCCCTCCGCTCGGCTCGGTCGAAGAAGATCCAGGAACAGAGAAAACCGAAACCTCTATGCGCGGATACGAGAAAAGGGATGCGTCATCAGCGAGTTCCCCTGTGGCAGCTTTCCGCCTCCCCAGAACTTCCCCATCCGCAACCGCATCATCTCTGGCCTCTGCCTTGGGACTCTTATCACCGAAGCCTCGGAGTTCTCGGGATCCCTCATCACCGCGCGACTGACATTTGGAACAGAATCGCGAGATATGGGCGGTCCCCGGAAATATTACGAATCCCGGAAGCTATGGGCCCAACTATCTGATCAAGCAAGGGGCCAAGGTAGTCCAGAATACTCAAGATATCCTGGAGGAGCTGCCGGTCCAGGTTCTGGAGCGGCTGCGAAACCGAGAAGATCGAGAGCCGTACCCGCCCGCGGCCGACTTGACCTCAGAGCAGGATTTGATCCTGAAGCTGCTGCCCCGCGACACCGAGCTTCACATCGATCAGCTCCTGGGATTGTGCCCTCTAGAGCGACCGAAACTAAATGAAGCCCTGCTGCATCTAGAGATGATGGGTCTGATCCGGCAGTGGCCGGGGCGTCGTTTCAGTCGCCGGCTGGACTGATCCTGATTTGGAGAAAAGCGGGGAGCGGAGTACGGTGCTTCCTCTACGAAACAGTCACCAAATTGTGCTATAGAAGAGTGGGAGTTAGGACGAAAAGGCTCTAGGGAGACATACTCATGGCCAGGTCAATGGTGATTGTTGAGTCGCCAGCGAAAGCTCGAACCATAGGAAAATACCTCGGCAAGGACTTCATCGTGCGGGCCTGCTCCGGCCACATCAAAGACCTGCCTCAAAAAGCGTTGGGTGTAAACATCAAACGTGATTTCGAGGCCACCTACCGCGTCCTGCCCGGTAAAGAAAAGATCGTCACGGACTTGAAAAAGGCGGCGGAGAAGTCCAAGGCGATCTATTTGGCCGCTGATCCGGACCGCGAGGGAGAGGCGATTTGCCAGCACCTGGCCGAAGAGCTCAACGGCTCCTCCGGTCGAGAAGTCCACCGAGTGCTGCTCTACGAGATCACCAAACCGGCCATTCTGGAGGCTTTCAAGCATCCCACGGCGATCGACAAACACAAAGTTGAGGCTCAACAGGCACGGCGAATTCTGGATCGCCTGGTGGGCTACAAGATCAGTCCCCTGCTCTGGACTAATGTCAGAAAAGGCCTATCGGCCGGACGGGTCCAATCCGTTGCCCTACGCATGATCGTCGACCGTGAACACGAAATCCGGGCCTTTGTCTCGGAGGAGTACTGGAACTTCACGGCCTTCGTGCAGGCCAAGAATCCTCCCCCGTTCGAAGCCAAAGCAGTCAAACGGAACGGCAAGAAGTTCAAGGTCTCGAACCAGGAGGAAGCCGACCAGTTGATGGAGGAGCTCGGATCCTCCGAGTTCAAGGTGAGCAACCTTACCAAGAAGGCGAGAAAAAGGAACCCGGTTCCCCCCTTCATTACCAGTAAGCTGCAACAGGAGGCCGCACGAGCTCTGAGGTTCACAGTCCGCAAGACGATGATGGTCGCCCAGAGGCTCTATGAGGGCGTCGAGCTCGGTGACGGCGAAAGCGTGGGTCTGATTACCTATATGCGTACCGATTCGACTCGCGTTGCCGCCTCGGCACTGAGCGAGGTACGTGAATTTATCGAAGAAAGCTACGGCAAGCCCTACCTGCCGACGCGTGCGCTCACCTACCGAGGCAAGAAGAATGCGCAGGATGCACACGAAGCCATCCGCCCCACCTCGGCGCTCCGAGAGCCCAGCAAGGTCCAGTCGTTCCTGAGTCAGGATGAGTTTCGACTCTACAACCTGATCTGGAAACGCTTCGTCGCCTCCCAGATGAAGCCTGCCGTATTCGATCAGACCGACATAGAGATCGAGGCCGGGAGCACCGAGTTCAAAGCCGTGGGAAGCGTCATGAAATTCGACGGCTTCCTGAAGCTCTACGATCAGGCAGTGGAGGACAAGGACAAACTCCTGCCCTTGGTAGAGGTGGGTGAGAAGCTGCAGGTCGAGAAGGTCGTCCCCGAGCAGAAGTTCACCCAACCCCCTCCGCGCTACAGTGAAGCGACCCTGGTCAAGGCGCTCGAAGACAAGGTGATCGGGCGACCCTCAACCTATGCTTCAATCCTCTCGGTCATCCAGAGCCGGGATTACGTCAAGAAAGAGGAAGGGCGCTTCGTGCCCACCGAGTTGGGCGAGACCGTTTTGCAGCTACTGGTCGATTACTTCAACGATCTTTTCGATTACAACTACACCGCCAAGCTGGAACAGAGCCTTGACGAAATCGAGGAAGGTAAAGAGGACTGGCTGCACACCCTGAAGGGATTCTACCTGGAGTTCTCCCGAGAGTTAGACCACGCCCGCAAAGAGATGAAAAATCTCAAGAAGCAGGCGACCCTTGCAGGGGTCCAATGCGAAAAATGTGGAGCCGAGATGGTCGTCCGATGGGGACGCTTCGGAAAGTTCATCGCCTGCGGCGCCTATCCGGAGTGCAAGAACACCCGCGAGATGGACAACACCGAAGGCGATGATGAAGAGGGGAAAGAGCCGGCTGAGACCTGTGATAAATGTGGCAAACCGATGACCCATCGCAAGGGGCCCTACGGCACCTTTCTGGCCTGCTCCGGCTATCCCGACTGCAAAAATACCAAGAAAACGATCCAGGTGGATGGAAAAACCAAGATCCGGGAAGACACTCGACTGGATGAAGAATGTCCCAAGTGTGGCTCCAACCTGGTCCTAAAACACGGTAGTAACGGCGAATTCTCAGCCTGCAGCAACTATCCTGACTGCCGTTACATCAAACAGGAAACCACCGGGGTCACCTGCCCTGAATGCGAAAAGGGACAGATTGTTCGACGCAAATCTCGTCGAGGCAGAAACTTCTACGGCTGCAGCGCCTATCCGGAGTGCAAGTTCGTTCTGTGGAACAAACCGATCTCCGAGAAATGCCCCTCTTGTGGGGCCGCCTACCTGGTAGAGCGATCTACCAAGAAAGAAGGACTGGTCCGTCTCTGTCAGCAGGAGGGATGCTCCTACCGGGAAGCAGCAGAAGCCGTCCCCGCCGGCTGAATCCTGAATACGTTGCAGGTCAGGAATGCGTCGCACGTCTCTACTCTTCGAACAGCACGGAGAAACCGACCTCTCCTACGCCGAAGGCGTTATTGCGTGTAGCCCAGGGTTGCAATGCGAAGCGAGCTACCCTGGGTTTGAGTCGTGCAGTCCTTTTCCTACGCTGAATGCGTTATTGCAAAAGCGTTGCCGGTCTGCAATAGCCCCGTTGGGGCAAGTCATTTGGGAGGTATGACCTAGACCCAGGGTAGCTCGCTTCGCATTGCAACCCTGGGCTACACGCAGTAACACCTTCGGTGTAGGTGATGCCCCCTGAGGGATCAGGCTACCTGGCGTCTATTGGGAACGTGCGCTGCTTCAGAAGTGAAGCCCCGGGGCGGCGCCGGTCCTGGGACAGGAAAGCGGCCACACTGAACTCAGTAGACGACCGTGCACCTATCGATCCCCCAGAAAGCGGCGAGGCAAAGCCCCAGGGCCGCCACCAGGGCGGGGACCGGGATCACGCCTCCTCGGGAGAGAATACGCGACCTTAACAGAAGGAATGCTTGCCACGAAAGGTAATACTCCAGAGCAAAGGGCGGGAATCCAAGGTACCCGAGCAAGGGCATCTCTAACACCTTCCAGGAGTTGAAGTGGGAAACGGTGTACTCCACTTGGCACCGGACCAGTAATCCCAGAATTCCCAGAGGAAGCCACAGAGGAGCCCGGCCAGCATGAGCCGCATGATCAGGCCATAGCGCCCCTTCTCGGCCCTCCCCAGCACGGAGGATTCCGGCTCGAAGCGATAAACCAGCGGATCCGGCAGAAAGATCAATCCAATCCACACCAGCGGGAAGAGAAATCCAGGTTTCACTAGAACTGATAGCATCACCAGGCAACCGAGCAGAAAGAGGCGATTCAAAAGACCTCGACTTACGCGGGTCGGGCGCTTAAGAGAGGCTTGAACCAATCCCAGATTACGCAAGAGGCGTTCCGTTTCGAACAACGCCGGCAGGACAGTTCCGTAGGCCACCACATAGCCTCGCCAGCGGATATAGATCTCCTCAGGTACCCCTATAAGATAGCGCCAGTTCTCAAGCCTGAAATTGTAAACTTCAAAGAAAAGCCAGGTGGGGACCGAGAACAAAAAGAGCCAACCGAACTCGCGAGGTTTCCCCATCAAGTACGAGTTCCCCCTCCGGTGATTGAAACCTGAGATGAAAACGATATAGGTCCACCAGGCGATGCTGTAAAAGTGGGTGTAGATCGGCTCGATTCGACAAAGCATCGCCAGAAAGGCTGAACAGGTGGATCAGAGCGGCCGCGACCATCACCCATCGAGCTCTCGTCATGGATACACCTGCCCTAGCGCCGGGACAAGGACCTGGCGATCTCAGGGAGGCTGGAGAGAACCACACTGCCCACGATTTGCAAGTTCCTGGCGGAGAGTTTGTCCAGAGTGTCTTCAGCGCTATGCCAGGGACCATTGGTCATATAGTTCATATCGATCAGATCCACCGCGGGAATCCCCTCCTGGAGAAAGGGCATGTGGTCGTCGTCGGCTATCCACCGGCCGGCGCGTTGAAAGACATCACCATGACCCATCTCGGCGGCCCGGTTCCAGATGAGATCCTTCAACCAATCGGTGGAATTGCTCTCGCGTCGAAGGACGAGATCGGACCCTCCAACCATGTCCAGCAAGATCATTGCCGAGAGGGTATTCAGCTGGCCGCTCCGCTTGAGCAACTTCACAAACTCCCTGCTGCCGTAGAGGCTGTCGGCGGAAGTCCAACGGTCGATCGCTTCTTCTCCGTCGAAAAAAGCGAACCAAATGCTGTATTTAGTAGGATTGTGCAACGCCAGGACCCGGGCTAGCTCCAGCAGCAGACCAGTGCTGGAGCCGCCGTCGTTCGCTCCCACGAAACGAAATTTCTCAAAGAGCTTGCTGTCGTAATGGCCGGCCAGCAAAATCACATTCGCCGTCTTGCCCTTCAGCACGGCCCAGATGTTTCTCATTTCCATTCGGCCTTTAGGAGTCACCGGCCGGAAGGTATGGCTGCGCACCTCCAAGCCCAAAGAATCGAGGGTCTCTTCAATGTAGGCTCCCACCTTCTTCTGGGCCTCGCTGCCGGGAGGATGAGGGCCGAAGCGCAGGATCTGCTCCACGTGGCACAACGCCCTTGCTCCGCCGACCTGATCGACCTCAACAGACCCGATCGAGCAGGCGAAACAGAGAGCGAGAAGCAGCACGAAATCGAATTTCAATTGGACCTTTGGTAACGGAAAACTCCAAAAGGCGCGCTGTCGGATGTCGGCTCCGCCTGAGCCACCCCTCCGAAATTGCAAAGCAGATAGCCCTATGCTAAATTCCTGAACTTCACACTATACCCTAGGAAGGAGACCTCCATGAAGGTGTTCGATAGCGAAAAAGTTCGAAACGTGGGGCTCGTAGGTCACGGAGACTCGGGTAAGACCTCTCTCACAAGCGCCTTTCTGTTCTTGACCGGCGCCACCAATCGATTGGGTCAGGTCGACGACGGAAACAGCGTGACTGACTACGACGACGATGAGATCGCCCGGAAAATCACCATCAACACCAGCGTGGCCCACTGCGAGTGGAAGCAGCACAAGATCAACCTGGTGGACACTCCCGGGTACCCGGCCTTCATCTTGGAGGCCAAGTCCTCGATAGTAGCAGCCGACACGGCTCTGGTCGTGATCGATGCGGTTGCGGGAGTGGAGGTCCAGACCGAGAAGGTCTGGTCCTTCGCCGACGAACACGCCCTGCCCCGGGCCCTCGTGATCAATAAGCTGGATCGAGACCGATCCAGCTTTGAGCGAAGCCTGACTTCGGCACAAGAAGCTTTCGGCAGGAAGGTTGTCCCCGTTCAGATTCCGATCGGCGAAGAGAAAGATTTCAAAGGGGTTATCGACCTGATCGGGCAGAAGGCCTATCTTTACAAGACCGACGGCAGCGGAAAGTTCGAGGAAACTGCCATTCCTGACGAGCTCCAGGAGTCGGCATCGAGCCGGAGGGACGAACTCGTCGAAATGGTCGCCGAGAGTGACGACGCACTCATGGAAAAGTTCTTCGAGGAGGGCTCCCTGAGCCATGAGGATTTGCTGGGAGGTCTTCGCGGCTGTCTGATTTCCAAGGAAATCTTTCCCGTGTACTGCGCCTCGGCTACACGGAATATCGGTACCGCACAGCTGTTGGATGCGATAATTGAAGTGTCCTCCGACCCTCTGAAGCGAGTCCCTCCGAAAGCCCTCGACGCGATCAGCAAGGAGGAGACGGAGATCGAGGTATCGGCAGGTGGGGCCACGGCGGGCTATGTATTCAAGACCCTGGCCGATCCCTTTACGGGTCGGATCAGTCTGGTGAGAGTCTTTTCCGGCAAGTTCAAGTCCGATTCGGGTCTGCACAACTTCAGCCGGGACAACGAGGAGCGCCTCGGCACTCTTCAGGTCTTACAAGGAAAAGCTCACGAACCCATAGCCGAAGCCCAGATGGGAGACATCTGCGCCGTCCTGAAGCTCAAGGAAACCATGACTGGAGATACCTTGGGCGATTCCGCCTTCAAGGCGATTTTCCAGAAGGTCGACTTCCCAGAGCCCTCCATCAGCTTCGCCATCGAGCCCAAGTCGCGGGGGGACGAAGACAAGATCGGTAGTGCGGTCAGCCGGATCATCGAAGAAGACCCTTCCATCAACTTCCGCCGCGATCCCCAGACAAAGGAGATGCTCCTGGCAGGCTCGGGTCAGCTCCACGTCGAAGTCACCGTCGACAAACTGCAGAGAAAATACGGTGTCGAGGTCCTCTTGAAGCCGCCCAAGGTTCCTTACCGAGAGACCATCACCGGGAGCGCAGAAGTTCAGGGCAGGCATAAGAAGCAGACCGGCGGACACGGTCAGTTCGGCGACTGCAAGATCCGCGTCGAGTCATTGGAGCGAGGAGCGGGTTTCGAGTTTGCCAATGAGATCTTCGGAGGTGCCATTCCTCGTCAGTTTATTCCAGCGGTTGAAAAAGGAATCCAGGAATCGGCGGAACGGGGTTATCTGGCTGGCTATCCAATGGTGGATTTCAAGGCGACTTTGTGCGACGGCAGCTACCACGACGTGGATTCGTCGGAAATGGCATTCAAGCTCGCCGGTTCCCAGGCCTTCCGCAATGCAATGGAGAAGGCGAGGCCGGTTCTGCTGGAACCGATCATGCTCGTTGAGGTCTGCGCCCCCGAGGAACACTCAGGCGACATCATGGGCGATCTGAACGGACGCAGAGGGCGCATCCAGGGAATGGATGTACAAGGGAGCAGCCAGGTGATTCGGGCGCAGGTGCCCTTGGTGGAAATGTTGAACTACGCGCCGACTCTCACGTCGATGACCGGAGGACGGGGAAGCTATCATATGGAGAACTCCCATTACGAAATCGTACCAGGAAACTTCAGCGAGAAGATCATCGCTGAGGCCCGCCGGGAAAAAGAGGAGAAAGGCGCCTGACCGGTCGTGAGACGGAATCCGCGCGAGGCGAAGGGCAATCTGGTTCTGGGATCCTCTGCCACAACGTCGGGGCCACGATCTTCTTGAGGGCGTCTATCTGATGTTTCCAAAGCTAATCGAACTGGGCTCCCTCACCCTCCACTCCTACGGCCTCCTGCTAGCGACAGCCTGCCTGGTTTCGATTGCGCTGGCCGCTCGGCTGACCGAACGGGACGGGATTCCACGAGAACGGGCCTGGGATCTCGGCTTTATCATCATCCTGTCGGCTATCATCGGTGCCAAGCTCCTGATGGTACTGGCCGATCTGAGTTACTATCTTTCGCAGCCATCGCGTTTTTTGAGCTGGGGATTCTGGCAGGCCGGTGGAGTCTTCTACGGTGGATTGATGGGTGCCGTCCTGGGCAGCTATCTCTACCTGCTGAGACACCGCCAGCTCCCATTCTGGACTGCTGCAGATGCGGCTGCACCCGCCATAGCTCTGGGACAATCGATTGGTCGCGTCGGATGCTTCGCCGCCGGATGCGACTATGGCACGCCGACAGATCTCCCGTGGGCGGTGACCTTTACCAGCGAATATGCCAACCGCTACGTGGGCGTGCCCATCAATGTTGCCCTCCATCCGGTCCAGCTCTACGAGTCCACAGCCACACTCTGCCTTTTCGGCCTGCTCCTGTGGCGACACAGTCAACGGAAGTTCGCCGGCCAGATCTTTTGTCTCTACCTGATGATCTACCCGATTCTGCGCTTCGGCCTCGAGTTCTATCGCGGCGATGCCGATCGCGGGTTCGTCCTGGATGGACTGCTGTCTACCTCGCAGTTCATCGGACTGATCCTCTTCCCTACCGGTGTCCTGCTTCACCTGTATCTGGGAAGAAAATCCCAAGATACAAGATACAAGACACAAACAAGTTCCAAATCATAAACACCAAATCCCGAGATGGACATCGTCAAGGGTCAGTCTGGACCGTTTGGAATTTAGTGATTGGAATTTGTCTGTATCTTGTATCTTGGGATTTCCTTCAGATCTAGGGACTTTCTTCAGATGCATTTCAAGGTACATCCAGACGATTCGGGTCAGCGCCTGGACATATTCCTCGCTGGCAAGCTAGAGAACGTCACTCGGAGTGCGGTTCAGCGCTGGATCGCACAGGACCGGGTCCTGGTCGCAGGAGAGCCTCGAAAGGCCAAGTACCTGGTTCAGCCGGGAGAAGATATCTCCGCGGACCCACTACCCCCCGAACCTTCAGAAGTAGTTCCGGAGGCGATCCCACTGCAGATTCTCTATCAGGACTCCCACCTCCTGGTGGTCGATAAACCCTCTGGTATGGTCGTCCATCCAGGGGCCGGAAACCCCCGGGGCACGCTGGCCAATGCCCTGGTCCACTACTTCCAACAAATCAGCAGGCGGGAGACGATTCGGCCTGGCATTGTTCACAGGCTCGACAAGCAGACCTCAGGTCTGCTTGTCGTAGCCAAGCGGGAGTGGGTCCACGACTTTCTCTCACGGCAGTTCTCGTCCAGGAAAGTCGAGAAACAATATCTAGCCCTGGTGTACAAACGCATGAGCCGCCAGAAAGGTGAAATAAGGGTACCCCTGGGACGGCACCCAACCGCTCGCACGAAGATTTCCACCCACAGTCAGAGGCTCAAAGAAACTCACACGGAGTACCGAGTCCTTCGCTCGTACAGACATTTTTCCTATCTCCAGGTGACGCCCCACACGGGACGAACCCACCAGATTCGGGTCCACCTGGCCCATCTGGGTCACGCGGTAGTCGGCGACGAAGTCTACGGTTCGAGACAGCTACCGCAGCTGAAGAACCCGGTCCTGGCCTCTGCGATCACTAATCTTGGACGGCATTTTCTCCATGCCAGCCAGCTCGCCTTTACCCACCCCGAAAGCAAGAAAAGGATCAGCTTCGAGTCTTTACTACCGTCCCAGCTTGCAGAGCTTTTGGACAGTTTGGAATAATAGCCAAAGCTCATGAAATCGAACACGTCGGTGCAAAGGGTCTCTTTTGTCCTTTTTTTCGCTCTTGTTTCCTTCCTACCTGGCCTCCGGGGCCAATCGGATGAAAGCCAGGATGGGCGAGGGCAGGATCCGATCCGTATTGAGGTAGACGCGGTCAACATCCTGGTCACCGTCAACGAGAAGGACACGGGCGCCTTCGTGACGAATCTAGGTCCCCGCGACTTCAGCATCTCCGAAGATGGAGTGCGGCAGGAAATCTCGAACTTCAGCCAGCAAACCAATCTTCCCCTGACGATCGCCCTCTGTATCGACTCCAGCTCCAGCGTCAAACTGAAGCTCGAATTCGAAAAGGAGGCTGCCACCGACTTTCTCTTCGCCGTAATGCGGCCGACGGACAGAGCCCTTCTGGTGGAGTTCGACACTGGGGTGACACTGCTTCACGACTTCACCTCCAATCCCAACGACCTGCTGCGGGAGATCGAGTCTCTGCGAGCGGGAGGGGGCACCTCCCTCTACGACGCGGTCTACCTGGTGACCGAACAGAAGATGCTCGAAGAGGAGGGCCGCAAGACGCTCGTCATTCTGTCTGACGGATCCGATCTGACCAGTAAACGGAGCTTCGAGGAAGCCCTGAGAATGGCCTACAAGTCGGAGGCGGCAGTCTATGCCATCAGCACCACTCGGTTCGGTGCCGAGATCGACCACGAAGGCGACAAGTTACTGAAGAGGCTGACGGAGAGTACCGGCGGCACCGTGTTTTTCCCTCACTCTTCGAACAGCCTTGGCCCAACCTTCGAAACGATCAACAAAGAACTGAGGAGCCAGTACAACATCGCCTATGTCCCCAAGAACAAGAAGAAAGATGGCGAGTTCAGAAAGCTTGAGGTGAAGGTCAGGCGGGATGACATTCGAGTGCGTCACCGCAAGGGTTACTTCGCCCCTTTGGACTGATTTCTTCCCCACTGACCGAGCACCAGTCCCTCCCGGAGTTGCTCGGCCACCCGAGACCAGCGGCGGACGATGTCCTGGTAGCCGGACGCCCGTTCCACATTCCGACGCTTGGCCGCTCCCTGAGCCAGAACGGCTGCCTTGGTCACAATCTCCTCCGCTGTCCATAACTTCTGTAGCGGCGTCAGAGACTCGCTTTCAACCGTCTTGAGCAGGGCCTTTACCCGATAACGGTCCATCCCCCACCTACTGCGCGAGAGTTGATCAGAGTGGCCTCCGGTCTTGACCAGGAGAGCATCCGGAACCAGACAGACGGGTCGCTGGCTGAAAAGGCGCAGCCACAGCTCGTAGTCTTCGCAGACCGGAAAGGACTCGTCGAACCCCCCTCGATCTTCCAGGACGCGTCGGTGCAGGAGAACCGAGCTGGGGCTAACAATGCATCGGGGAAGACAGTGCGGGTAGATCCATCCCCCGTACTTACGGTGAATCTTCCTGGGGTTGACCCGACGTCCTTTCCGAATCCAGATCTCGTCGGTGTGCACGATCTCGTATTGGGGGTTTTCCTGGAGCGCCTGCAGCTGCGTCTGCAGCTTTCCAGGCAACCAATAGTCATCACTGTCGAGGAACGCGATCCAGGGATAGCTCGCGGCGCTGATACCCAGATTCCGAGCGCAACTGACTCCCGAATGTGCCTGGAAAATACATTTGACACGTCCTCCCTCGAGGCCCCGCATCAGCTGACGAGTACCATCGGTCGACCCATCGTCGACCACAATCAGCTCCCACTCTCGAAAGGTCTGTTCGAACACCGAACCCACCGCTCTCAAGAGCAGCTCCTTCCTGTTGTGTACGGGGATTACGATGCTGACCATCAATCACTCCAGATCGGTCGCGCAGATCTTGGGAGGCGATCCATGCAGATTTCTTGACAGTCGAAAAGACCCCTGTCTATGATGGAGGCTAGCCAGCCCCCGCCCCCGGCAGACTGGTTGATTTCCATGGTGAAGGCGGATCTAGCTCGTATTGTCCATGACACCCACGGCGGCTTCTCTCACGAAGAGGCATCGCAGCTAGTGGACCTTATCCTCGACAAAATCAAGTCGACCCTGCTCAGTGGCGAGAGCGTCAAACTTGCAGGCTTCGGATCGTTTCGAGTCGTGACGCGTAAACCGCGCCTGGGACATAATCCCCAGACGAAAGCCCCAATTCAACTGGGACCGAGAAAACAGGTAACCTTTCGTCCTTCCCGCTTGCTGGACTTTTGATCGAACACCATGCCTAGGCACGGAAAGCTGTTCTACAAGATCGGGGAAGTATGCGAGACCAGTGGCGTCCCCGCCCACGTCCTCCGATATTGGGAATCTGAGTTCCCGGCTTTGTCGCCCACCAAGAATAGATCCGGGCAGCGTCTGTACCGTGATAAAGACGTCCAGATCATACAGGCGATCAAGCACCTCCTCTATGAAGAAGGCTACACGATCGCGGGCGCCAGTAAAAAATTGAAGAGCAACGGCCAACCTTCCGAAGACCTCCCCCTCTTCCGAAAAGCCAGTCAGAGAAAGAACCCACAGCAGATAGACGAAATCAAAAAGGATCTCCAAGACCTGCTCAGGGACCTGGACGCCAATCCCCAACCTTAACTGCCACAGCATTTTGTCTAAGCTGAAACTTCAAGAATTCGTCGCACGTCGAAACGTCTGAACGTCGCACGTCTCCTGTCCTCCTAAGGTGCCGCCAACGGGTGAACTACCAGCGTTACGAAGCCAAATCCGACAGAGCCGCGAACGACTTGAGCCGTTAGCAACATGCGCCCAGGTTCCGAGGAGAGAGCCGGACAACTCTTCCCCACGCAGTGACAGCACAAATCCCCAGTAGCCGGAAGTTTCTTTCTCGAATGGGGCAGCGTAGCGGGCGGGACTAAGCTGAAACTTCAATTGGCTCCGGCGGGTCGACGTTGGTTCGGTCTCCAGGCCGAAGTATTCTTCTCTTTTCGAGCCTGCGGTTCGAGGTACGGTGGCCTGGAGCCCACCGCTACCGCACTCGAGGCGACATCCGGCGCAATTGGGACCCGATCTGCGCCCCCGACCTATGCCCGTACTTGACATTCAAACCCGTCCCAGTCCAAGCTTTTAGCCACGGCTAAATTCGAGTAAAAAGGAACTATTTAATGCAAGCCAAAGGAGTAAGTAAAAAAGGCAAGGTAAGCAGACGCTCCCTCTTGGGCGGCACCTTGGGTGTGGCCGGTCTGGTCGGTGGCAGCTCCCTGGTAGGCTCGCCGCCTAAGCCCGATTCCGAAACAACCCACGCGCATGATGCCGGGCTGATGTCCACGGTGGGAGAAGTCAATCTGAGCGAGTTCGATCCCTCCAAGTTCCTGACCAACTTCGATTACGGAAAGGTCACCCAACTGCCCGGTGGCAGAGTCCTACGGGAGTGGGACATTCTTGCGGTTGACAAGGAAATCGAAGTGGCGCCAGGGCTCTATTTCCCAGCCTGGACCTACAACGGTCAGGTTCCGGGGCCCACGTTGCGCTGCACCGAAGAAGATCAGCTCCGGATCAACTTCAAAAACGGCGGGACCCATCCCCACACCATCCACTTCCACGGTTTTCATCCCTCCAACATGGATGGAGTCTTTGAAATCATACGACCGGGAGACGAATTCGTTTACGAATTCGAAGCCGACCCTCGCGGACTCCATCTCTACCACTGCCACGCGATTCCGCTGAAGCGTCACATCCATAAGGGTCTCTATGGGGCCTTCATCGTGGATCCGAAGGAAGGGCGTTCACCGGCAAAAGAAATGGTCATGGTCATGAACGGCTTCGATACCAATTTCGACTCGGAGAACGAGATCTACGCCGTCAACACCGTCGCCTTTCACTACCATCGGCATCCGATCGAGGTCCGGCTAGGTGAGCCGGTGCGTATCTATCTGGTGAATCTGCTGGAATTCGATCTGATCAATTCGTTCCATGTTCACGGTCACTTCTTCGACGTCTATCGCACCGGAACCAAAACGGTCTCAGACGAATTCACCGATACCATCATGCTGTGCCAGGGAGAGCGTCATGTCCTCGAGCTCGATTTTCGTCATCCCGGCAAGTTCATGTTTCACGCCCACCAGAGCGAGTTCGCCGAACTCGGCTGGATGGGTTTCTTCGACGTCAAGGCTTGATTCGTGAAACGCTGGCTACAAGGACTCTTTCCGCTGCTGCTGCTGGGGGCGCTGCTTTTCGTCTTCTTCAGCTTTGGACCCCTGGGCATCTTCCAGGCCGCCTTCCCTCCAGTGGAAGAGCTCACCATCGATAAGATCGATCTTCCCGGACCCCACAGGATGGTTGTCCATGTCGTGAATGGGGGGCCGGAACCGGTCACGGTGGCCCAGGTGACCGTCGACGACGCCCTCTGGAAATTTACAACCGAGCCCTCGGAAAAGACGATTCCCAGGCTAGGGCGGATGAAGATCAAGATCCCCTATCCCTGGGTGGAGGGGGAGACTCATGCGGTTTCCCTCCTCACCTCGACGGGCCTGACCTTCAGCCGCGAAATACCGGTCGCGACTCAGTCGCCGGTGATGAACTCAACCTACTTCTGGACCTTCTCCCTTCTGGGACTCTATGCCGGAGTGATCCCGGTCTTCCTAGGCCTCCTTTGGTACCCGTTTCTACGAGACATATCCTCCCGATGGATGGACTTTTTTCTCAGCCTCACGGTGGGTTTACTCTTCTTCCTGGCAGTGGACACGTTAGCGGAGTCGCTGGAAACCGCGGATCGCGTTGCTGGAGCCTTTCAGGGAGTATCCCTGGTAGCAATGGGCATCTTCGGCACCGTCCTGCTGCTGTTCTATCTGGCCCGAAGCAAACCTGGACGGTCAGATAAGACGACAGCAGAGGGACGGATGTGGACTTCGCTCATGGTCGCCCTCGGCATCGGGCTTCACAACCTGGGAGAGGGCCTCGCCATCGGCTCCGCCTACGCGATCGGCGAAATAGCCCTGGGAACGTTCCTGGTAGTGGGCTTCACGCTCCACAACCTGACGGAAGGGCTGGGAATCGTAGCCCCGATCGCCCGGGACCGCGCCAGTCTGGGCCGCCTTTGCATGCTGGGCACCCTGGCCGGAGGACCCACCATCATCGGAACCTGGATCGGGGGCTTCAGCTACTCCCCCGTCCTCGCCACCCTTTTTCTGGCAATCGGCACCGGCGCCATCCTGCAGGTCATCTACGAAATCATCCAGCTCCTGACCCGGAAGGAGCAGTCAGCCTGGCTGAGCGGCTACAGTTTCTCCGGCTTCGTCCTGGGTCTACTGATCATGTACGCAACCGGCCTCTTGACAGTAGCCTGACCCCCTTCGAATCCAGCCCAGCGTCCGTTGCCCTGGGTCTGGTGTTTGATATATGATTCCCTGTCCTTCCCGGTCGGGACGTAGCGCAGCCTGGTAGCGCACCTGAATGGGGTTCAGGGGGTCGGGAGTTCGAATCTCCCCGTCCCGACCAATCTAACTTTATTTTTATGAGTTAGTTAAATCGACAGACGCAACACACCTCGCCGCATCCAATTTGGCTTTGGGTAACATATGGGTAACAAGGCGCAGTTCCTTCGGCGGGATGGAAACTCAAGCGCGGGCGAATAGGAACACGATTCAGGTTCAATTCGATGTCCGCTTTGGCCCGTTAGCGGCCCTTCATTCAAACGTGCTGCGGGGAAAACTTGACTGGCCGCTTATAGGCGGAAGCGGTCTGTCAGAGGCGATCTACTCTGACACTGTTTGTACGGTCAGATCTGGGCTATTACAGGCTCCGCCGGTATCATTCGCTTGGTCTTTTGATCTTCCGGGGCTTTCTCAAGGCCTCCCAGAGCGCATCCTCTTTTTCAATCTTGGGTATCTCGATGCGGCCCCGCGCCACAGGAGAAAACCCAAACTCCTGTCCGAACCTACGAACCTGCTCCATCGCCTTATTCAACATGGCAACCTGCGGATAAGGGTTTACGAAATCGACGCCCGTCTTATTAGGCACTCGGTAGGTCGTACCGTTCGCGCTAATAAACTGCTGGCATTGCTTCATCATGGCATAAGAGGCGCAATAACAAGCCAACGTCGCCCGATCGACACCCTGGAAGAGGTCCAGCCTCGCTAATTCGGGGGCCACGCGCTTCCACTCCACCTTGGCATCTTGGGGAAGCCAAGAGGGCGGCTTCAGCCCGCCGCGCTCTGCCCGCTTGAACTGGGGCTCACTGCTAGGATCGAGCCTAGCTTTAGCTTCCTTGCCGGGATTACCTTCCAACAACTTCAACGATCTCGGCTTTCTAGGTCTTGGCATTTCCAACCTCTTTTAAAGAAGCAACGAATCCCGGACGGCAAGAGAAGGTGGCCTCCTTGGTCCGCAGCTCCTAGCACCCTAGAGATTCGAGCCCCCCCCCTCAGTGGTCGCCCTGGTAATCTCGTAAACCTTTACAATTATGATACTAAAGCTGGGTGACCCAGCCTTGTTCCGATGTGTTCTGTCACGCTCGCCAGCTGGGGTGGTCTCGCAGTGGTAGGTTGCCACTGGGAGTGATACTCTCCAAGCAAAGTTGAGACACCGAGTTCCAATCGGCAAAAGACAAGGGAGTAACATATGGATATCAAAAAACAGGTTGTAGCCGTTCTCTGCCTCTGCGGCTTTGCCGTGGGTCCCATCTTCTCTCAAGACTACGAATCCATTGATGGTGCCTTGATCTACGATCATGACCCTTCAACAAAACTGGGTGATGATGTTTTCGGGACAATCGTCTCCGATCTCGAACACGATTTTCCCGGTAGAAATTCTCACGGCGGACCCGTCTGCCTGGAGTATCCCAACGGTCAAATAGTTGCGTTCAATACGAATACGAGCGACCACAATCTGGATGGTTGGAGCGAGTATGCCCTGAGTCGGGATGGCGGCAAGAGCTGGAAGATGTACAACAGGTTCCCCTACTCATTCGAGGCCTATCAGAGAGACCCCGGTCGGCCGGCATGGGTTGAGGCGGGCCTGGTTACCCGGAAGGGAACGGTGGTCCTCTTCATCACCCATTTTGGAGAGGGTACTCGAAGCATGAGCGGATTCATGAGGAGCTTCGACCAGGGTGTCAGCTGGACAACGTACGAGTCTGTCGACGGGCCCCATATCGGTTATCCCGTGGCCACGGCAGTGGACGGGAGCACCAACTACATCGTGTACGACTCAGCCGGGGGGGGGCCCACATTCTGTACGTCAGTACCGACGACGGGCGATCCTGGCAGAAGCGAAGTGCCCTCTCGCTTGAAGACAAGAAATGGTATGGAGCTTTGACGCTCATGAAAGATGGAGGCCTTCTGGCCGGGGCCTACGACTCCGACGACGAATACCATTTTTCCTACTGCATCAGCACGGACCAGGGTCGTACCTGGAGCGAACAGAGGAAGGCCCGGGTCGACAAGAAGGTCCGCGACCCCGAGCTGGGCTACATCGCGGGCCGGTACTATCTTCACGGGAGATCAGGGAGCAAGGGTGAGGGAGCAGAACGATTCGTTCTATACCAATCCTCCGACGGCGAGAACTGGGGCAGTGGAATCATCGTCAGTAGCGATACCGGAAACGGCGATGGGTACAGCACCAACTGTCGGGTTCACACCTACGACGACGACGTCCCCGATGAATTAATGGTGCAATACAGCATCAACTACAAGGGAGTCGACTCCAACGAATACGTCTTCTTCATCAAGCCCGAGTAGATGACCGGTCCCTATGGATGAGCCTACCTGCCAGGCAAGGCAGTCTGGAGTTCAACGCCGCGATGTTGGGGATGTCGGCGAGTCAAGGTGTGGCGGGGGCAGGGAAGGAACCATGTGTCGGGCGACCCGCCGCGCGGGCTGTTGGTCGAGAGGGTGGGTCTCGTCGATCATCGTCTCCGCGATCTTTTTTGCAGAAACGGTAGATCCTTGTGATTCACTGGTTGCGGCGGAAGCCGTCGATCTGGCGGTCAGCGGGTACGCTCCGACGAGTGGAACGTTTCCCGGCTGCACCCACATCCTGTTTCGGGGAAACCAGGAAATAGTCACCGCGGGAAAACGGCTTCACCTTCGCGACGACGCACAGGAGGAGTTTCGCGAGTCGCGGGTGATGATGTTCGAAGACCCGCACGCGGTCGCCTACAATCCGCACGACGGTTTGTACTACGCCACCGACACCGGCCGGCACCGCCTCGTTTCGTTCCGTGATCTAGATCAGCAGCGCATCGAGAAGGCGGTCGACACACTCGCCGACGTCAAGCTTGACCGTCCGCACGACATCGTCATCGACGCCGATGGCTGGATATACGCGCTCAATCCGAATCGAGCCAGGGTGTTTCGCTTCCGCGGCTTCGGAAAAAGCGAATCCTCACTCGACCTCTCGCAACATCTGGGCTACTCGCGAGCGCTGACGATTGTAGAGGGTAAGGTCTATGTTGTGGGGTCGAGTGCCGGAAAAATCGTCAGGATCGAAGATTTTTCGAAGCAGCAGTTTCACGTGTTTACGAGCTTCGGCAAGAAACGCGATACGACGGCGGGAAGCTGGAGCACTACAGGTCTGGTGCCGAACGACGTCGAGTTCTACGCGGGGAAGTGGTACGTCACGTCGTACTTCTGCCCGACGTATGCCCAGGGGACCGACTGCAATGAAATGAAGTTCATTCGATTCTCGTCGTGGCAGGACTTTGAGACCGGTCAATGGGAAAACATCAGCAACCTTTTGCCCCGAGACATCGTTCCTTACTATCTGACGATTCGCGATGACGATTTATTCGTGGCGACGTTTTCTCACGAAAGCGAAGGTCAACCGGGTCGGGTGTATCGCATCAGCCAAAGCAAGAAGTCGACGCCCTGACGGAATAGTCGAGGGGCGTTCAGTCAGAATACCCAATCTCGATCGCGGGGCCGTGCTGAAACCAATCCACGCGTTCGAAGGGCGGATTGAAGTCATCCGCAAAGCTGGTTAGATCACTCGATGCAAGGCACGGAAACTTTTCCACTGGCAGCTTGGGATTACGTCGCATTCGTGATTTATTTCCTCGTGCTCTGCGGCATCGGCTGGTGGACTGGACGTCAGGAAAAAACCAGCTCAGATGATTACTTTCTCGCGGGGCGATCGCTGCCCTGGTACGTCATCGGTAGTTCCTTCATTGCCTCGAACATCAGCACCGAACATTTCATCGGCATGATCGGCGCGGCCTTCATCTACGGGATCTGCGTCGCCATGGCCGAATGGGGGAATGTGCTCAGTTTTTCACTGCTGATCTGGTTCTTCATTCCCTTCCTGCTTGCTTCCAGAGTGTTTACAACGCCCGAATTCATGGAAAAGAGGTTCCATTCCGGCCCTCCGATATTTCTTTGCCGTCGTCACGGTGATCAGCAACATTGTTGCCTTTCTGGCAGCCGTTCTTTACGGAGGGGGTTTGGCGCTGCAAAACCTGTTCGGATGGAACCTGTGGGTAGCGATCATAATCCTCGGCGGCGTAGCCGGTTCATGGGCGATCTACGGCGGGTTGAAATCGGTGGCCTGGACCGATTTCTTTACGGTGATCGTGATGATCGCGGGCGGGCTCATGGTGACGGTCCTGGGCTTGTACATGCTCTCAGGCGAAAGCCATTCACTGATCGACGGCTGGAAGACCATGATCGAGCGGAATCAGGCCCACACCGGCATCTGGAAGCAGGTCGTCGAGGCGAATGCCCAGAATTTTTCCCACGTGGACGATTATGATCGCTTGTCCGTTCTTCAGCCGGTCACCCACGCAACCACTCCCTGGCCGAGTTTGTTTCTTGGCCTGTTTTCGGTGAGCATCTGGTACAACGTCATCAACCAATTCATGATCCAGCGGGTTCTTGGGGCCAGGAACCTGTATCACGCTCGCATGGGCATCGTCCTGGCCGGCTACATGAAGGTGATCATGCCGGCAATTGTTGTGATTCCCGGGCTGATCCTGTTCGCGCAGTATCCACAAGTCATGGAGCTTCCATGGGATGAGATTCGGCCCGAGGCGGACAAAGGCTATGTGCACATGTTGCAGACGCTGATCCCTGTTGGCCTCCGCGGGCTTTTCCTGGCGGCGCTTTTCGGTGCGATTCAATCCACTGTCAATTCGGTGCTGAATTCCACCGCAACCATCTTCACACTGGACCTTTTCAAGCCGTTGCTGAACCCTTCCGGCGGGGACAGGATCTTCGTTCGTGTGGGCATGATTTCTGCGGTGATCATTCTTGTCGTGTCAATCGTGTTGGCCGGGTTCATCAATCGCATCGGCGGGAGTCTGTTCATCTACATTCAATCGCTCTACGCGTTCTTTGCTCCCCCATTCGGGGCGGTCTTCTTGCTCGGCATCCTGTTTCGTCGCATCAACGGGTGGGGGGCTCTCGTCGCCGTCGTTTCCGGATTCACATTCGGAATCGCCATGAAGTTGTATATCGAATATGCTCCCCATCACGTTCAGTGGCTGGAACCCTATGCCATGCAGGGCATTGTCAATTGGGGTTTTTGCGTCATCGTCTGTGTGGCCGTAAGTCTCATCACGCCGTCACCGAGGCCGGAACAGGTCACCGATCAACTCACCTTCAACTGGAGAGCCCTCAATATTCTCGGGGAATCTGCGGGACCCTGGTACACCCGGGTGTTTTTCTGGTGGGCCATTTTCGCCGCATTGGTCATCGGACTGGTCGTGATCTTCTCAGGTTGGTTTTTCTGACGGTTGAACCACACGCTTGGCCTTCGTCGTGGCGGTGGCCTCCAGGCCGCCTTGCGTGGCTCGACCGCTTTACTTCGGCCCGAAGGCCATAGCCACGTCAGAAACCGACCTCTGGAGCTGGAGCCGGGCACCTTCCAGGCGGTCAATCAGATACTCGTCCACGAACAGCTCCAGCCGGGAGCCGATGTCCAGGGTCTCTGTGGTCTCGGTTGGGTTCGCCGATGCCGCCGCCACGG
>Ga0310121_10000457_pt1 | contig 44659 bp, 48 predicted proteins | sample CB27_Tmax_986_MG_FD_203504 | JGI IMG/M metagenome (GOLD analysis project Ga0310121, IMG submission 203504) | Marine microbial communities from Western Arctic Ocean, Canada - CB27_Tmax_986 | ecosystem: Environmental > Aquatic > Marine > Oceanic | place: Canada: Western Arctic Ocean | collected... | reverse complement strand
GTAGAAGAAGAAGCTCCAGCTGAAGAAGTGGTAGAAGAAGCTCCAGTTGAAGAAGTGGTAGAAGAAGCTCCAGCAGAAGAACCGGTAGCAGAAGCTCCAGCAGAAGAACCGGCAGCAGAAGAACCGGCAGCAGAAGAAGCTCCAGTTGAAGAAGCTCCAGCCGAAGAAGTGGTAGAAGAAGCTCCAGCTGAAGAAAAATCTTAATCAAAGATTTGATATTATAATGAGGAGGGATGATGGAATTGACGGATCTTATTAAGGTAATTATTAGTGAACTAGTGGATAGTCCTGAAGAAGTTGATATCAAAGAGGTTGAGACAGAAAATCAGATTATTCTTGAATTAAAAGTTGCTAAAGATGATTTTGGTAAAGTTATTGGAAAAAGTGGAAGAAATATTTCTGCAATTAGAACAATATTATTTGCTATCAATGCTAAAGAAGGCGGCAAGAAAGCAAGACTTGATGTAATTGAATAAATTTTAGGCTATTAATAATGAATATCTATTTTATTACTCCCTTTCCAGAATTAGTTGAAACTCTAATTAGAAACAATATTTCAAACCAAGGAATAAAGAAAAATCTGGTTAATATTGATATTATTAACCTTAGGGATTTCTCAAATAATAAACACAAACAAATTGATGACGAGCCGTACGGTGGAGGAAGTGGAATGGTCATGATGTGTGAGCCTTTGTTCAAAGCTATAGAGCATTGTATTGATCAATCTTCCCATAAGCCAAAGATAATCTTTCCTTCTCCAAAAGGTAAAATTCTTGATCACTCAATTTCTGAAAGCTTGAGTAAAGAAAATTCATTAATTTTTATTTGTGGTCATTATAAAGGCATAGACCAGAGGGTAATTGACAAATATGTTGATTCTGAAATTTCAATAGGAGACTATATTATTTCAAATGGAGAACTTTCTTCTATGATAGTCTTCGATTCAATTATTCGATTGGTGCCGGGAGTTCTTAATGATTTAAATTCAGCAATGACTGATTCTTTTGTTGACGATTTACTTGATGCTCCTTATTTTACGCGACCAAATGAGATTGATGGATTGAAAGTACCTGATGTACTGTTATCTGGTAATCATCAATTAATTGAAGATTGGAAAAATAGTAAAAAAATTGAGGTAACTAAAGACAGAAGACCTGATCTTTGGAAGAAATATAAAGAAAAAAACAAATGAGTAAAGAAGATTCAAAGAAAATTCCAAACTTTAAACCTGGCGATATATTGTCAATTAATGTCAATGTAAGGGAAGGACAAAAAGTTCGTCAACAGCTTTTTAAAGGTACAGTAATTGCAAGAAAAGGTTCTGGCGACGGAGAAACAATTACTGTTAGAAAAGTTTCTAATGGTGTGGGCGTTGAAAGAATCTTTCCTCTTCACTCTCCTAGTATAGCTTCTATCAAGGTTAACAAGGTTAACAAGGTAAGAAAAGCTAAATTATACTATCTAAGAAGTCTCTCTGGTAAGGCAGCAAGATTAGCTGAAAAAAAATAAAGGACTACTCAAAAAATAATGTTAGTTAGTATGACAGGTTTTGGTTTTGGCCATTACGAAGATAAATCTATTTCTATTGATGTAGAGATTAGATCTTTTAATTCTAGATATTTTGAATTGCAAACAAGATATTTTGACTTATCTGGAGAAACAGAATATAAAATTAGAAAATTTCTAAAAGAAAAATTAAAAAGAGGTTCTGTAACTCTAAGCATAAAAATTGATTCTAAAAATCAATTCAAAATAAATAATCATAAGATAGAAAGTTTTCTTAAAGCATATAAAGATATAGAAAAGAAATATAATCTAAAATTAGACTATAGCCAGCTTTTCTCTAGTAGCGATTTAGTTAGATTTTCTACATCAAATAAGGTTTTTGATAATAAGATCCTTAAAGCTATTAAAATAGCAACAGGTCAGGTTATGGTGATGAGATTAAGAGAGGGAAGCGATATTCAGAAAGAATTCTCAAGGTATATTGATATTGCCAAGAAAGATTTAAGCAATATCAAGTCTATTTACTCAAAAGAGCTTGACAAATTGACTAGCAGAAAGAATATTTCTAATTCTAGGATCGAAGAAATTGAAAAATTAGATGTTACGGAGGAAATAGACAGAGCAAAAAGTCATTTTAATCAGATAGAATTATCAATTAAATCGAAAGAATTTTCTGGAAAAAAGATTAATTTTATTCTTCAGGAAATAAATAGAGAATCAAATACAATTTTATCAAAATTTTTAAATAAAAAAATTGCAAAATACGGTATCAGTCTTAAAATTCAGACAGAAAAGTTAAGAGAACAAATAAACAATATATTATGAAACTTCTTTTTACGCTATCAGGCTCTTCCGGATCTGGAAAAACAACTTTACTAGATTTATTGTCTCGTGATTTGGCTATAAATATTTCAGTCTCTCATACAACTAGAGAGAAGAGAGAATATGAAGTTGATGGCCTTCACTATTATTTTGTTTCAAAAGATGAATTTGATAGCCTTATTGATAATAATAAATTTATTGAATATGAGAATGTTCATGGTGATTTATATGGTACGACAAAAAAAGGGGTGGAGCATTATCTCTCTGAAAAGAAGCCACTATTTTTCGAATTGGATGTTAAAGGTGCATTAAATTTAAAGAAGATGTATCCAGAAGATACTGTTTCTATATTTTTATCAGCTCCAAATTTCAATGAATTAGAAAATAGACTGATTCATAGATCGTCAGAGTCAAAAGAAGAGATTAAAAAGAGATTAAGTAGGTTTTCTGAAGAGGAAAACCTAAAAAAAGAATTTGACTATACAGTTATTAATGATAACTTCGAATCCACATTTGAAGAGTTAAAGAAAATGATACTTTCAATGATAAAAGAGGATTAAAAATGGCAATTGGACCAATTTCTTTTGAAAAATTACTAAAAAAAACTGATGATATTTATGAATCAGTAGTTGTTTCTTCTCGAAGAGCAAAACAAATTCTTCAAGAACGTGTTTTGAAGCAAATGATTGAAGAGAATACTGAGCTTAGAGAAGAAGAAGGTATTTTATCAGAACCAATCGTTAGAGAAGATATTGATTTTGATAAAGAAGAAAAAGTAACAACAATTGCTCTTGATGAATATCTTGAAGGGAAAATAAGCTGGAAGAAAACAGAAGAATCGATTGACCAAAAATCTTAATGTAAAAAAAGAATATCTTTTACAGAATCAAGAATTATTTGGAAAAGAAATATTTCTTGATGTAATCCAAAAATCACCATCTTTCCCTAATCAATTAAATACATTTGAAAATAATATCTGTAATTGTGAAAAATGTGATTTGCATAAAAGTCGTACAAATTTTGTTTTTGGTGAAGGCGATAAGAATGCAAGCTTGCTTTTAATTGGAGAGGCTCCAGGAGCACAAGAAGATTTTGAAGGAAGACCTTTTGTTGGCAGATCTGGGAAATTACTTGATAAAATACTAAAAGCAATTGATAGAGATAGATTTAATGATACCTATATTTGCAATATCTTGAAATGCAGGCCTCCTGAGAATAGAAATCCATCATTAAGTGAAGTTGATAAGTGCAAGCCATATTTAAATCATCAAATTAAATTAATTAATCCAAAACTTATTGTAACGCTTGGCTTGGTTGCAGCATCAACATTATTAGGAAAAGATTCTTCGCTAAAAGATATGAGAAATAATATTTTTTATTATATGAATTATCCTGTTCTTGTAACTTATCATCCTGCTTTTCTGTTAAGAAGTCCGAGCTTTAAGAGAAATGCGTGGGAAGATTTTAAAAGAATTAGAGACTATATAAAGGATTAACTTGTCAGGGCCAAAAAAGATTGTTAATCTAGTTAATATAGCTATTTATATGATGTTGATAGCTTGTGGATAAATATTGATGAATAAAAAATAATATGGCTGAAAATAAAACAGAAAAGAATATTAATTTACAACCTCAATCTCTTGAGGCAGAAGAAGCTGTTCTTGGAGCAATGATGATTGATGATGCTGCTGCCAATAAAGCAATAGGGTTATTAAAATCTAGTCATTATTTCTATAAGGAAGCTCACAAAAAAATATTTGAAGCGATGCTTATTCTATCTGAAGAAAGTAATCCAATTGACACCGTATCAGTTTCAAATGAATTAAAAAAGAAAAAATCTTTAAAATCAGTAGGTGGTCTGTATTATTTGACTGGTCTCGTAGACAAAGTTCCTACTGCTGCAAATATTGAGACCTATGCTTCTATTGTAAAGGAAAAAGGTATTTTGAGGGATTTAATTTCTGCATCTCATCATATGTCAAAAAAAGCATTTGAATCAGGAGAGGATGTTGCAACCATTCTTGATGAAGCAGAACAATCTATTTTTAGTCTTACACAGCAGAAGGATAACAAGCTTTTTCAACATATACAACCTATCTTGACCCAAGCAATTAAGAATCTTGAGAAGATGCAGAGTAAGAAGGGATCTGTTGTAGGCATTCCTTCTGGAATTATTGATTTAGATAATGTTACTGCTGGTTTCCGTAAAAGTGATTTAATTGTGATTGCAGGAAGACCATCTATGGGTAAAACAGCTCTTGCACTATCGATTGCTAGAAATGCTGCTCTAGAAAGTAAAGTTCCAACGGCTATTTTTAGTCTTGAAATGTCAAGCGATCAGTTAGCACAAAGATTACTTTCTTCTGAGGCAAGAATAGATGGCCAAAAAGCAAGAACAGGTCGATTACAAACTGCGAGATGGAAAGATGTTGTTATTGCTTCAGGCAAACTTGCTGATGCTCCACTTTTCATAGACGATACTCCCGCTTTGTCAATCTTAGATTTACGATCTAGAGCAAGAAGGTTAAAGAGAGAAGAAAATATTGGATTACTTGTAGTTGATTATCTTCAATTAATGCAGGGTCCCAGAAGATCAGAAAATAGACAGCAAGAAATTTCTTACATTACCCAATCATTAAAAGCTCTTGCTAAAGAGTTAGACATTCCTGTTATAGCTCTCTCCCAGCTTTCTAGAGCTGTAGAATCAAGAACTAATAAAAGACCTGTACTTTCCGATCTTCGTGAGAGTGGTGCAATCGAACAAGATGCAGATCTTGTGATATTTTTATATAGACCATATGTTTATGATGATAAAAAAGTTGACCAAAAAGGACTAGCATACTTAATTGTTGCAAAACAAAGAAGTGGTCCTACTAGAACAGTGAAAGCTACTTTTATTGATACTTATGCCAGATTTGAGAACTACACGGATTGGTCTGAATCTGAAAATGTGAGCTAATTATGTCTTCAAATAATGATTTAATTAACAAAAAAAGTGTTGCACTTCTTTCAAGGTTAAAATCAAATAAATCAAAAAAACTTATTAAAGATGCTTTGGAGTTCTCTGTTAAAATGCATCATGGACAAGAAAGAAAATCTGGACTTCCATATGTAAGTCATTGTATCGATGTTGCAAATGTATTACTGAATTGGAATATGGATGCTACAACTATTGCTAGTGCATTGTTGCATGATGTGGTTGAAGATACCGATGTAACATTAGAGAATATTAAACTGCTTTTCGGAAATGATGTTGCATTTCTAGTTGATGGGGTTACAAAAATTGATAATATTGTTTTTAAATCAGAAAAACATAAACAAGCTGAAAATTTTACTAAACTTTTTCTCTCTTTGGCAAAGGATTTGAGAGTGATTATTATCAAGTTTGCCGATCGTTTAAATAATATGGAGACTATTCAGTATTTATCTCAGAAAAAAAGAAAAGAAGTTGCAACTGAAACTAGAGAAATTTTTGTTCCCCTAGCTCATAGACTTGGAATGGCAAAGGTCAAGTGGGAGTTAGAAGATTTATCTCTTAAATGTTTAGATCTTAGAGGATATAATGAGGTGGATAAGAAAATTTTAGAATCTTCAAAAGTGAGCGAAAGTATTATCAATAATACTATCAAGCCAGTTAAAAAAGAGTTAAAAAAATATAAGATTAATGCTGATATTTTTGGAAGATATAAATCTATATCCTCTATCTATAGAAAGATTAAATCACAGAGTAAAGAATTTGAAGATATATATGATTTATATGCGATAAGAATTATTGTTGATAAGATTGAAGAGTGTTATTTAACTCTAGGTGTTATTCATAGCATATATCCTCCTATGCAAGATCGTTTCAAAGATTTTATTGCTACTCCTAAAACCAATGGATATCAATCTATACATACAACTGTTTTAACTAAAGACAATAAGCTTACTGAGATTCAAATTAGAACGAAGGAGATGGATAATACTGCAGAAACTGGAATTGCTGCACATTACATTTATAAAGGCAGTAGAAAAATGAAAGATTTAGATGATCAAGTAACTTGGTTAAGAGACTTGTCAGCAATTATGAATGGTGACAATACTGATCCAGAAGAGCTAATGGATTTATTAAAGATCGATATGTTTGAAGATGAAATATTTATCTTTACACCAAAAGGAGATTTAAAAAAACTTCCTGTTGATTCTACTCCTTTAGATTTTGCATTTGCTATTCATAGTGATATAGGTTTTTCTTGTGTAAGGGCTAAGGTCAATAAAAAACTTGTACCTTTAAGTTATAATTTAAGTAATGGAGATATTGTTGAGATTGAAACTAGCAAAAACCAGAAACCGAATAGTAGTTGGTTGAATTTTGTAAAAACATCAAGAGCTTCACATATAATCAGCAAGCATTTAAGAAGTATTGAGATTAAAGAAAGTATTAAAGTAGGAAATCAACTACTTGAAAAAGGTCTCAGAAAATCTAAACTTTATAATAAGCTCAGTGAAATTAAGTCTAGGTACAACGAACTTAATTATAAGAACTTGAATGAATTTTTATCTGATTTAGGTAGAGGAAGAATTATTCTAAAAGATGTTATTGGTAAACTTTTCCCCGATGTTAAATCTTCAAAAAATAAGATACCTTCCCAAGTAAATTTTATAGAGTCGGCTAGATCTGAATCTGAAGGAATTAGTTTAGATGGGGTAGAAAACCTCGTGGTAGACTATGCAAAGTGTTGTAATCCTGTTCCAGGAGATTCAGTGGTTGGATATATTTCTAGAGGAAGAGGTTTAATTGTACATAGGTTGTCTTGTTTTAATTTATCGTCTTTGTCTGATTCTAAAGAAAGGATTGTTTCTGTCAATTGGAATATAAAGAAAGATATTTCATTTAAGACTAAACTGCATATAACATGTCTTGATAAGGCAGGAGTACTTCATAATATCACTGAAACTATTGCTAAAAAGAACATAAATATTTTAGATGTTGAAACAGATGTAAATATGGGTGGTGCATCTGATATATGGATTGTCTGTACAGTTAAAGATTTAAACAATCTTAATAGGTTAATTAGTGCGATTTCTAAGATCAAGAATGTAGATACCGTTGAAAGAGTTTTTTCGTAACAATGGAAAGAATTATTGGTATAGATTTTGGGCTTTCTAAAGTAGGTGTGGCCATTTCAGACCCATCTGGTATTATTTCTTTACCTCTGAAAGTAATTCGTTATAATGATAAAAAAGAATTAATAAATAATCTTACTAGTATTTCTGAAGAGAAGAATGTAAAAAAATTTGTTATTGGATATCCCATAGGAATGAACTATAAAAAAAATGAGATGACAGAGATCATAGATTTCTTTAAAAAAGATATGGAAAAAGCTGGTTTTGAAGTTTTCCTTGAAGATGAGAGACTCTCTAGTCAATATGCAAAAAAGATTATGATTGAACAGAATATAAAAACAGGAAAAAATAAAGAACTAGTAGATTTAACTGCTGCATCAATCATTTTACAAACTTATCTAGATAGAAGTAAACATTTATGAAATCAAAAGAAATATTTTTTGCTTTTCTATCAGGAATTTTGTTAGCACTGTCATACCCACCTATTAGTTTAGGTTTTTTTGCCTGGTTTGCCTTAGTGCCATTGCTTTACTGTTTGTTTCAGTCTAAAGATTTAAAACATAGTATTGTTTTAGGATTTATATCTAGTATTACAAGCAATTTAATTATTTTAAACTGGATTGCTCTTAATTCTGGCACATCGGTGACGACAGCAATTATTTCCTATTTAGTATTATCGTTGTACTTAACTATTTTTTGGATATTATTTGTTATCTCTATTCACTTTACTCCCAAGAAGATAGAACTGTTTTTTATTCCTTTTTCGTGGGTATTTTTTGTTGAATTTTTAAGAAATCTTGGTCCTTTAGCAGGTCCATGGATGAACTTATCATTGACCCAGTCTGGATATATAAGAATTATACAACTAGTTAATATAGAGACGCATGCTGTTTCATTTATTGTGATTTTATTTAATATCATGTTGTATAGATATTTTATAGAAAAGAAAATGATATTTATAAAATATTTTATTCTACTTTTATGTGCTATTTTATTTTTTGGAAACTATCAGTTTAATCATCAAAATAATAGATTAGTAGACAAATCAATTAATGTATCTATAGGGCAGCCTGTGATTTTTTCAGATGAAAAATGGAATAGAGAGTTAAAACAAAAAAATTTCCAGATTATGGAATCTCTTTTATTAAAATCATTAGAAGAAAAAGCAGAAATTATAGTATGGCCCGAGGTATCTGTTCCATCATATTTGGCAACAAATATTAATGATAGGTTATTTTTTCAAGAAAAGCTGATGGATAATGATTCTTTTCTTATTCTTGGAATCCCAGAGAGAAAATTTATTGATGGACAACATTTTAGCTATAATAGTGTTATGGTTATGTACCCAAATGGTAGTTTTTCTACTTATCAAAAGTTATTTTTAGTTCCATTTGCTGAATATGTACCATTTTTTAAATCATGGTTGACAAAGATTAATCAATTTGATGATATGGGCAATTTCACACCTGGTACTGAGTATAAGACATTTCCTATAAAAGACTATAAAATTGCAACCCTAATTTGCTATGACTCCAGTGATCCAAAAATTGTAAAGACTATGGTTCAAAATGGTGCAGACATTCTATTTATTGTTACAAATGATTCCTATGTTGGTGAATTTATGCCCTATCAGCATTTTGAATTGGCAAAACTAAGAGCTATTGAACAAAGAATTCCTGTTGTACAAAGCGCAAATAATGGAATATCAGGCATAATTTTACCTTCTGGAGAAGTGGTTTACAGATCAGATTTGAATGAGAGAGTTGTACATACAGAAAAAATTCCAATTTATGAATAGATATAAAATTACTGTCCAATATGATGGTTCTGACTTTTTTGGTTTTCAATCTCAAAAAAATTCTAATACTATCCAAAATAAGATTGAAAAATCATTATCATTTCTTAATAACAATAAACCAATTAATATAATCGGAGCAAGTCGAACTGATTCTGGGGTCCATGCGTTAGGTCAGGTAGCTCATTTTGACCTTAAGACCTCTTTGGATAATAATGATATTAAGAATGCTATGAATGCTCGATTACCGCATGAGATACGTATTACTCAAGTTGAGAGTGTATCAAATAAATTTCATTCCAGATATGATGCCAAGAAAAAAGAATACATTTATCAGTGTACTTTGAATAATAATCCATTATTAAAATCTAACTATTGGTTTGTTAGAAATATTGATTTAGATATTCTTAATGATATTTCAGAAAAACTATGTGGTAATCATAATTTTTTATCTTTTTCAAAGTTTAATCCAGAGAAAGAAAATACAATGTGTGAAATTTTTGTATCAAAATGGATTTTAGAAGATGAAAAGTTATTATATATTACCGAAGGAAATAGATTTTTACATCATATGGTTAGATATTTGGTGGGTACTATGATAGTTTGTGGTCAGAGAAAGATTAATAATAATGATTTTACAGATTTGTTAGAGAGTCCTATTAAAGATGCAAAAATCTTTAAAGCACCAGCTAATGGGCTAATATTAAATAAAATTTATTATGAAAATTAAAATACTATTTATAATGGTTTTTCTAATTATTTGTTGTAATAACACAACGGATGAAAATGTTGATATCCAAAATGAGATTTATAAATCAAAAAATACAGCTATTACTAAAGCGATAGAGAAAGCTAGCCCATCAGTTGTAAGTATTTATGTTGTTAAAGATGTACGAAGTTTTTGGGGTTATTCTTCACAACCTAGCAGTGGTTCTGGGTTTATTATCAGTCAAGATGGATATATTCTAACCAATGCTCATAATGTTACACATGTAAGAAATTCTATTATTATTGTATTACCTGGCGGAACACAATTTAATGCAACATTAATCGGTTTTGATGAGCAATCCGATGTTGCTTTGTTAAAGATTGATGGAGACAATTTTGCATATTCCAAAATTGGTAATTCTGATAATTTGTTAGTGGGAGAATTTGTAGTGGCCTTAGGCAATCCTCGTAAGTTATTTGCTACAGCCAATAATCAACCAATAGCTTCTTTGGGGATTATAAGTGCTGTGGATGCAGATTTTGGTCTCCAATCTAATGGTAAAGTTCTTGATAATATGATACAAACAGATGCTTCATTAAATCCAGGGAATAGTGGAGGACCTTTGGTTGATGCTAACGGATATGTAGTTGGGATTAATACATTTGTCCAGAACGATTCTGAAAATCTTGGTTTTGCTATTCCAATTAATTATGCGATGGAGATTGCAGAAGAAATTAAAGTTACAGGATTCATCAATAGAAGAGCTATGACAGGATTATATTTTTATTCAAATATGGTGATTTCAACTATAGATCGTAACGCAGCCGATAATCAAGAATTAAGAATCAACGATAAAGTTATAGCAGTGAATGATAGACAAGTTCGAAGTTTTCAAGATATTCAAAATGTGCTCACAAGAAGTGATGTTAGGCCAGGAGATGCTATTAAGTTTAAAATTTTAAGGGATGGAGAAATAAAAATAGTTAACTTAGTAACCCGATAATGGCTAAAAGAGATTTCAAATTATTAATGCTTGGACTCCTATTTGGTGCAATGATTGGTACACTTTTAGGACAAGTTTTGACATTTTTATTACCTGACGATAGCGCTGTTAAGGTATTTTTTTTAACTTCCTTTTTTGAGTTTCCCTTTGCTTGGATGGATGGAGATGGTACTAAGGTGTTAGATTTAGGTATGTTTGCAATAAATTTTGGTCTTGTTTTAAGGTTTAATGTTTGTAGTATTATTGGTTTTTCTATTGCATATTATTTATTAAAATACTTTAGATAAAATAAATGAGGTTTTTTTATGTTTAATTTAGGTACAGGTGAATTAGTAATAATCTTTCTTATTCTTTTGCTTCTTTTTGGTGGTAAGAGATTGCCTGGTTTAGCAAGAGGTTTTGCTAAATCATTAAGAGAATTCCGTGGTGCATTAAATGATACCAAGGAAGAAATAAGAAAATCTGAAGATTCCGAAGAATAAGTATAAATGTCTTCATCTAATTCTTTAAAGAAGAAATTTTCTTCTGAAAAGCAAAAAATTGCTGATAGCAAGACCAATTCTGTAATAAGAACAAGGTTTGATAAAGTTTTATCTCAAAAATTCTCTTCTAACGATCCTTTATATGGTAAAAGTATTCTCATTAAAGATAATATTGCAATTAAAGATGAAGAATTAACATGTGCATCAAATCTTTTACAATCTTATAAGTCTCCATATAATGCAACCGTAGTAGATCGGCTATATTCTGCTGGTGCTGCGATTACCGGTCAAACAAATATGGATGAATTTGCAATGGGATCATCATCCGAGTATTCGTTGTATGGTTCTGTTAAGAATCCATATGATTTAAAAAGAGTTGCAGGAGGTTCAAGCGGTGGATCAGCTGCAGCTGTATCAGAAGGTCTCTGTGATGTTGCTTTAGGGTCTGATACAGGTGGTTCGGTAAGACAACCGGCCGCATTTTGTGGCATTTATGGCTTAAAACCAACATATGGTAGAGTTTCAAGATATGGTTTGGTTGCTCATGCATCATCATTTGATACAATAGGTATATTATCAAAGAATATTAGTGATACGGTTGATGTTTTCAGCGTTATAGCTGGTTTTGATTTAAAAGATGCCACATCATCAAAGGAAAAAGTTTTAAATAAAAAATATTACCATCAACATGGTTTTCCTAAAAATGTAGGTATATTAAAAAGAGAAGTCTTATCCAATGTAGATGATGAAATCGTCAAAAATTATGATATTATTCTAGATTTTCTCAGAAAAAACAAAGTAAATCTTGTTGAAATTGAATTGCCATACTTTAAATACTGTATTGCTACATATTATATACTAACAATGGCTGAAGCATCTTCAAATTTGTCTCGATTTGATGGTATAAGATATGGCTCTAGAGAAAAAGCTAGCAACTTGGATACAACATATACCCAATCACGATCAAAAGGCTTTGGCCCTGAAGTCAAAAGAAGAATAATTACTGGAACCTACATTCTGTCATCTGGATATTATGATGCATACTATTCTAAGGCTTTAAAAGTAAGAAGGTTGATCAAAGAGGAATACAATAAATTATTTTCAAAACTTGATTGTATATTTATTCCAACCACTTCCTCTCCATCTTTTCATCTAAAAGCCAACTTAGACGATCCAATGAAAATGTATCTTTCTGATATGTTTACTGTTCCATTCAATTTGATTGGTTCTCCAGCTTTAAATATTCCTGGAGGAAAGACAAAAAAGAATTTACCTATCGGATTTCAAATTGTTGGAGATTCTTTTAAAGAGGAAACTTTGTTTCGTTTTGCGCATTCATTAGAGAGAGCAAGGCTGTTTAAATAATATAGATGGAATTCTTAAATCCGAACTTTTTATATCTACTAGTTCTACTAGTACTCTTAGTGCTATCTAAAATAGTATTTTTTTCTAAAAGAAATGCCTCATTGCAAGTTTCCAATATAGAAGATCTAAAACTATTTTTTAATAAGGGAGCTTTATTCAAAATCTTTGTATTAAATAGTTTGTTTTTTATTGCCTTATCGCTCTTGATTATCGCTTTAGCGAGACCAAGAATATCTAGTTCTGATAAAATAGTTACAGTAGATGTAGTAGATATTATTTTAGTTCTAGATACAAGTAGTAGCATGCTAGCAGAAGATTTCAAACCGAATCGATTAGAAGCTGTAAAACAAGCAGCTCAAGATTTTATTAAGAATAGAAATGGAGATAGAATTGGCCTTCTCGTATTCGGAAAAGAAACATTCATACAATGTCCATTAACTGTTGACTATAGCGTCTTAAATAATTTATTAACAGAAGTAACAGTTATTGAACGTAAATATGATGGTACAGCAATCGGAATAGCCATCGCAAATGCAATTAATAGGTTACGCGCTAACGATTCTAAGAGTAAAGTAATAATATTGTTATCGGATGGTAGCAATAATTCTGGTGCAATAGATCCAATATCAGCTGCTAAAATGGCAAACGAATATAACATTAGAATTTATACCATTGGTGCAGGAACTAGACAGGCTGTTACTTATATTCCTGATCGAGGTTATATTAGAAATGAAGTTGATGAAGATACACTTAAAAAAATTGCTTTAGTGACAGGTGGAAAATATTTTAGAGCAATTGATAAAGAAAGTTTATCAGATGTTTATCAAGAGATTAACGATCTTGAAAAATCTGAGATTACAGTGAATTATTTTGTTCAATATAGAGAAGTATATTTGTACTTCCTTTGTCTTGGGTTTGTAATATTACTGTTTTATGAGTTGTTAAGTATAATTTATTTTAGAAGAATAATATGATTTTTGAGAACATAACTTTGTCGTTGGTATCATCACTGTTTGTTTTAATCTTATTGGTTTTTCATCTCTATATGAATAAATCAAATTCAATTTTTGGTGAGAATAATTTTAATCCTGAATTTGCGAAAGATCTTTTTGCTTATGGTAATTTTCAATTTATTAGATTTAAAAAGATACTAATCTATCTATCATTGTTTGTATTGGTATTGTCAATTGCTGGGTTAAAGACGGGCATTACAGTAAAACCAATTGAAAGAAAAGGTATTGATATTATGTTTTGCATAGATGTATCTAGAAGCATGGATGCTGAAGATGTCAAACCATCACGAATTGATAAAGTAAAGTTTGAAATCAATAAGGTTATTAATCAATTATCAGGAGACAGATTAGGGATTGTAGTTTTTTCTGGATCAAACTTTCTTTATTTACCATTGACCATGGATTATGATGCAGCAAAATTATTTGTTAAAAGCATTGATACCAATATAATTTCTTCAAAAGGAACTGCTATTGCTCAAGCATTAGAGACCTCTGTTTCTTCATTTTCTGAAGAAGATAAACAAGAAAAGATGGTATTTCTTTTCTCTGATGGAGAGGACCATAGCAATGATTCGCTTAATATGATAGAATCTAATTTACCTGATGATGTGAGAATCCATGTAATTGGAGTTGGTAGTACTAAAGGTTCATTGATACCTGTGATTACAGAAAAAGAAAATATATTTCTAAAAGATAGTTCAGGTAATCTTGTAATGACAAAATTGAATGAAGAGTTTCTAATAAAGATCTCAGAAATTGGTAAAGGATCTTTTTTAAGGGTTTCAAATAATGAATCTATAAGTGATCCTATAATCAATATCGTTAGCACTGGAGAAAAATCATTAATTAATTCATATGAATTTTCCGATTATGATTATAAGTATCAATATACTTTGTTTTTTGCCATTCTTTTTCTTTTTGTTAGTTATATTTTACCGACAGGAAACAGAAGAGTATGAAAATATTATTTATAGTAACACTTTTTTCAACTTATTTAATATCTCAAGATGTTGGTTATAAGTTGTATAAAGATGGAGATATTGAATCTGCATTAGAATATTATAAAGCATTAATTCAATTGGATAATGATGATATATCCCGAAAAGATATTCTATATAATATAGGGACTATTTATTCCAACATGGATAGTACTTCAGAAGCAGGTTCAATTTTCAAACAAGCTTATCATGATTCATTGGATTTTTCATCTGACTTAAGCTATAATTATGGAAATGTATTATACAGAGATGAACAATTAGATAAAAGTTTGGAGGCCTATAAGAATACATTGCTAAAAAATCCTAATGATTCTGATGCAAGAAAAAACTATGAATTTGTGAAAAATAAGATTAAGAAGAATAAGAATATGGAAAAACAACAGGATCAAAATCAAGATTCTAAAGACAATGAGGAAGACAAGAACGATAACAATAATAACAATTCTGACCAAAACAAAAATCAAAATGAAAACGAAAAAAATAATTCAGAGAATAATAATGAGAATCCTCAAAATGAATCTCCCCAAGTTGGAAATAATCAAAATAAACAAATACAATCAAACCAAAGTGCTGAAAATATCTTAAATGCACTCAAAGAAAATGAAAAAGTAAATAAAAAAAGAAAACAAAAGAATTATTCTCAAGAATCAAATAAGGATTGGTAATGAAAAGATTGCTATCATTTTTTTTATTTTCTTCTTTCTTGCTATGTCAGAATATTGAAACAATTGTCAGTAATAAAAATATCAGTCTCAATGAATCTTTAGATTTTATTATCAAATTAGAAAATATTGACACTAATCCAGAAGTCAATTTTGTACCAATGTTGGATTATTTTTCTATTATCTCAGGTCCAAATATTGGTAGTGAGTATAAATTTATTAATGGAAAAAAAACTAGTTCTCGATCAATATCATGGAGAATTATTCCAAAGAAAACGGGTGAAATAAAAATACCTAATTTAGAGGTTAAAGTTGGTAAGAAAATATACCTAACAGAAAATATTACAATTAATGTTTCCGAAGAAATATCCAATGCGAGCAGTAATGATATGTTTCTAAGAATAGAACTCAGCAATTCAGATGTAAAGATTGGTGAACAAATAACTATTAAATATGTTTTTTTTACTAGAATAGCTTCAAGAGTTATAGAAACAGAATTTCCAGAATTCGAAGGTTTTTGGGTTGAAAAACTTTATGATCCTTCTGGTACTCAAATAGATCCTGATAGCTGGAATGATGTTGTTATTGATAATTACAAATACAAATCCCTCAAGTTGTACGAAGTTGCTTTATTTCCATTATCTGATGGAGTATTTGACTTGGAACCAATGATAATGAAAGTAGAAACAAAAGAAAAAGATCCTTCATTTAAGAGATTATTTTGGGACGATCCTTTTTTTGATACATTTTCGCAAAAAACTAAAGCAAGAATTCTCGTCTCAGATAAAAAGACAATTAAAGTAGATAGTCTTAAGAATCAGCCTGATAATTTTACTGGAGCTGTAGGTATTTTTGAAATTAATTCATCGTTATCTTCTTTAGATGTAGAAAATGGAACCCCAGTTACATTTTATCTAGAATTAGTAGGAGAAGGTAATTTGGATAACATTGGAAGACCTGAGATAGATTTTCCAGATAATTTTGATATATTTGAAGGAGAAATCAAAAAAAATAGAAATATATCTGATCGAGTTTCAGGATCAATTATATGGGAATATAATTTAATACCAAGAAAATCAGGAAATTATACTATTAAGTCTGTAGAATTTCCTTTTTTTAATACAGATATAAATTCGTGGAATAAAATTAAAACAAATCCAATTAGATTTAGTGTTACTAAGACTCCTGATACAGGCTATAATCAAACAAATGGCAATCTCTCTTCTAGTAAAGAAATCAGATATATTAAGTTAAATATGCCTAATTGGAGGAAAGAAAATTCTGAAAAATTTTATATTGGATATGTTTCAATTTTACTTCTTTCATTAGTATTATTTTTGTCACCATTTTTTAGTTCAAAGTTCTCTTCTTTCATCGATATTCAATCGGTAAAATTTAAGAATAGATCTGCGCTTTCAAATTCTATAAACGTATTATCTTCTTCTAAAAATGTCTATAGAGATTGTTCAGATGTTATTAATCAATTTTTCTTTGATAAAACTTTGACTGATTCAGTTAATGTTGATTATTTAGCTTTGAAAAAACAACTGAAAAACAAAATCAAATCAAAAGATTTAATTGTGTTAAAAGAAATTCTAGATCAATGTAATAAATACAATTATACAGAATTATCTAACAAGAAAGATAATAAGATAAAAAACAAAACTATTAAACTATTAAGTGAGATTAATGAATATGTTTAAAAAAATAAAAATTATTTTATTTACTAGCTCTTTATTGCTTTGTCAGAACCCTGATTCACTTTTTGTTAAAGGAAATAATTATTATAACAATAAAGATTTTTCTAATGCTAGTAAGAGTTACGAAGATATTATCGATCAAGGATTGTATCATGCAGATTTATACTTCAATCTCGGTAATTCATATTATAATCTCGAAGATTATGGTAATGCTCGGTGGTCTTATGAAATGGCGTTTAATTTATCCCCTAGAAATAGTGATATTATATATAATCTAGAGCTTACAAAAAGAAAGATAGCAAATCTTATTGAACCTCCAAAATCTTCAATTCTAAACTTGATTAATATTCTTTTTAATAGTTTTACTTATAATAATTTTATCTTTTTTACATCTGTTTCAATCTTCTTATCATCAATATTTTTTCTATTATCCAGGATTAGACCTATTCCATTGAATAGATCAATATACTATATCTTTCTATCTTTGTTTTTTGTGGGTCTTACAATGTCAATTAACAAATTTCTTTGGCTTAAAAATAATCAATTTGCAATTATTATATCAGAAAGTGCTGATGTTTATTCTGCACCATATGCTAATGAAAATATAAAAACTTTCACTCTTTTTTCAGGCAATAAAACTAAAGTTGCTCAAAGTACTGACGAATGGATTGAAATTTCTGTTCTTGACGGAAGAAAAGGTTGGATTAAAATTAAAGATGTGAGAACTTTAGATTGATATGAGAAGAACAATTATCCTATTGTTATTAAGCACGATGTACGGTCAAGTTGATTCTGATTTTATTTCTCCAGGAGATTTTGTTGATAGAAAACCAACTTTACCCGAGGTAGTGCTCCCTAATTTTGTTGAAGATGAAGATATTGATTATTCTGATACACTAAATATTGGGAATTTAGTTCAAGGATACCGAATTCAAGTTATGATTTCAGAAAATCAAGAAGATTTGGTTTTAGCAAAGGAAAAACTTGAGAGCGTTATTAAAGAAAAAATTTATATTCAATTCGAGTTACCAAATTATAAATTAAGAATTGGAAATTTCTCCAGTAGAAAAAAAGCTGAGTCATATCGTGCTAAAATTGTCCGATTAGGATATAGATCTTCATGGATTATCCCTACTTTAATTGAGTTGGACTCTTAATGTCCGGACATAGTAAATGGTCAACAATCAAGAGGAAGAAAGGCGCTCTTGATCAAAAAAGAGGAAAATTATTTTCATCTATGGGTAGAGAAATTACTATTTCAGCTAGGTTATTTGGAAGTGATATTGATACAAATGCAAGATTGAGGCAAGCGATTAAGAAAGCAAAATCAATAAATATGCCAAATGCGAATATTGATAAAGCGATTAAAAAAGGCACTGGAGAACTAGAGAATATCGTTTATGAAGAAGTTTCATATGAAGGCTATGGTCCAAATGGCGTGGCAATTTTTATTGAGACAATTACTGATAATAAAAACAGAACTGTAGCAGAAGTAAGACATGTTTTATCTAAGTTTGGAGGGTCTTTAGGGCAAAATGGAAGTGTGGCATGGAATTTTGACAAAACAGGTATTGTTTTAATAGAAGATTCTAACATGACAGAAGAAGAAGCATTAAATTTATCTGTTAAAGTGGACGCGGTAGATTTCAAATTAGAGGATAAATATTTTAAGATATTTTTTGATCATGATATGCTTTATGAAAAAATTGAATTAATTGAAAAAAATGGTTTGGAAATCGACTCTTCTTTTATTGAATTATTACCGAAAAACTTTGTTGAAGTATCAGAAGAAAATTTTTTAACAATTAAGAAACTTGTTGATTCTTTGGAAGATTTGGAAGATGTCCAGAATGTTTATTCAAATTATAGGGTAGAGAAAAATTAATGATTATTATAGGGTTCGATCCTGGATTAAGTCATACAGGTTATGCAGTATTAAACAAAGAAGGTAATAACATTAACTTTGTTCAGTGTGGGTTGATTAGTCCTAAAAGAAATAAATCATTGTCAGAAAGGCTTTTTATTATTTTCTCAGAAACAAATAAGTTAATAGAAGATTTTAATCCTAACTTAGTAGTTATCGAAAATGTTTTTTATGGTAAGAATGTTCAATCTGCTATTAAACTCGGGCAGGCAAAAGCTTCGATTATGTTATCTTCTGAGAAATATAATGTTGATATGGTAGATTACACTCCTAGAGAGATTAAGCAATCAATAGTTGGAAATGGAGCTGCATCTAAAGAACAAGTTGAATTTATGGTTAAAAAAATTTTTAAATTAGATGACACAATGTTAAAACGTAATGATATATCAGATGCTATAGCAGTAGCATGGTGTGGAGCAAATAAAATATGATTGATTCAATATATGGCGTAATAGAAAAAAAAGAACCTACCAATCTTTTTATAAAGCTTAATGGTTTTGTATTTAATATATCTATTTGTATCAGAGATTATGAAAAATTACCATCAGTTGGGAAAAAGATTGATGTTTTAACTTATCTTAATGTTAGAGAAAATTTAATGGAACTATATGGTTTCCTAAGCAAAGAGAGAAGAGATCTATTTATTCAACTTATTTTAGTATCTGGAATAGGTCCAAGAACAGCGATTAATTTATTATCAAATGTTTCTGTCCAAAATTTTAAGGAAAACATTATTACTGAAGACATTCAAGCCTTAAGTCTTATTCCTGGAATAGGTCCAAAAACAGCGAAAAGAATTGTTGTTGAGATAAAAGAGAAGATTACCTTTGATAGTTCTTCTAAGCGTGCTTTGGATACTTCAAAAATTAATTTTAACGTAGATGACATTTATACTGCTTTATCCTCATTAGGATATAAAAAATCTCAAATTGATAAATCAATAAAAAAACTAAATGATTCCAATAGTTTTGAAGGCAATATTGAAGATGTAATAAAGAAGATTTTAAGCACTATAAGATGACTGATTTCTATAAAACTTCACTATACAATAACCATGAAGAGCTGGGTGCGAAATTAATTCCATTCTCTAGTTTCTTAATGCCTTTACAATACTCTAGGATTATAGAAGAACATAAACATGTAAGAACAAAAGTTGGTCTCTTTGATGTAAGCCATATGGGTGAATTTATTGTAAAAGGAGATAATGCTAAACAGTTTCTACAGAAGGTTACTACAAATGATATTGAATTATTAAAAGTTGGTAAAGCACAATATACTGCAATTTGCAATGAAGACGGGGGTATCTTAGATGATTTTGTAATATATAATTTATCTGATTATTATATGTTAGTTGTCAATGCTGCAAATACTGAGAAAATTTTCAATTGGCTTGAGAAAAATTTGATGGATAAAGTAGAACTAAAAAATATATCTGATAAAATGAGTTTGTTAGCTATCCAGGGACCACTTTCTAGACAAGTTTTGTTGTCTTTTTTTCCTGAGATTGATTCGCTTAATTATTATGAAACATTGCTTCCAAATGAAGATGGAATTGTGATTGCCCGAACAGGGTATTCAGGAGAATTGGGTTTTGAGATATATTGTCCAAATAGTATAATTGTATCATTGTGGGAAAGATTGCTATCATCTTCAGAAGATTTAAAACCTGTAGGATTAGGGTGTAGAGATTCCTTGCGACTTGAAATGGGTTATGCATTGTATGGTCATGAGTTAGATGAATCAGTAAATCCAATAGAAGCAGGTTTATCATGGATTACTAAGTTAGATACAGGGTTTATTGGTTCAAACAAACTAAACAATATTAAAAATAATCGGAAATTAGTTTCTTTGATACTAAAAGATCGTGCAATTCCAAGAAGTGGATATAAAATTTTCAATTTAGAAGAAAAAGAAATTGGATTTGTAACAAGTGGAGGAATGTCTCCATCATTAAATTTAGGTATTGCTCTAGCTTATATAAATTTACCGGATGCTGAAGAATTAAGGTGTTTCAAAATAAAAATTCGTGATAATTTCTTTGATATCCATAAAACAAAGCTTCCGTTTTACAAAGAAGGGACATATTTATCATAATGAGTGAGAAATCTGACATAAAAATGAAATTAGAAACAATTGGGTGGTTACTTGGTTTCTTTTCCTTGTTAGTTCTAGGATCATTGATTGGTCATGATTCTTCTGAAGATCCGTCATTGACTTCTGCAAATATCAATAACCCTTTTAATATTGTTGGAGTGTATACTAGTTATGTTTTAGTGAAGTTAGGATTTGGGTACGGATCATATTTTATTCCGATAATTGGATTAGCGATTTCTCTTCAATTAATTTCAAATTTTAAATTTGAACTTTATAGAATTGTTCGATATTTAACCGCACTTATTTTCCTGAGTTCGATAACGTTTGGATTGATTGAAAATTATCCGTCTTTTTCAGATAATATGAGCTCATATTCTGGTTTGCTAGGTTGGGCGGTTGTGAATTTATTGCATGATTGGATTGGTCCAATTGGATTAGTTGGATTGGTTACTGTCTTATGGATACTATTAATTGGAGGATTTTTCCGTTTAAGTTCTTATAAAATTGGTGGATTACTTATTTCTTCTATACGTAATCGATTTGATTCAATAAAAAGCTCATTAGCGAAGAAAAAGACTTCAGATTCTCCAAAAATAATTAAAGATGAAAGTTTCTTGGATGATGTGATTAAACAGGAAGATGAAGAAGAACTAGTTGATAATTCAGATATTATCGAAGAAGAAATTATTAGCGATATAGATGATGTATCTGAAAAGAAATTGGGAGTTGAAGATGAATTATCAATTGAGAAAGGGATAGTAGAAAAAGAAGTAGATATTGATGAAAAAAGAGAGAAATCTATTATTCGTAAAGATTGGAAATTTCCTTCAGCTGATTTGTTAGAATCTATTCCAATCGATTCTGAAAGTTTGAGCAATGATTATTTAAAAGAAAGAGCCGAATTTTTAAGAAATTCAATTTCAACATTTGGTGTTGAAGGAAAGACTGGTTCTATCAAAACTGGTCCAATCATTACGCTTTTTGAAATAGAACCATCGGAAGGTGTGAGGGTTAATAAATTTGTTCAACTTTCCGATGATATTGCAAGAGTGATGGAAGCAGATAGGGTAAGAGTTTTAGCGCCTATTCCTGGTACGTCTCTTGTTGGTATTGAGATTCCAAATGATAATCCACAAACGATTTATTTAAAATCAGTAATCAATTCTGAAAAATATTTAAAGTCAGATGCTAAACTCAAGCTAGCCATTGGGAAGGGTACTTTAGGCGATATTGCAATCCTTGATTTAGGGGAGATGCCTCATTTACTTATTGCTGGTACAACAGGGTCTGGAAAATCTGTCTGCTTGAATGCAATTATTGTCAGTTTATTGTATCAACTTAAACCAGAGGAATTGAAGTTTGTTATCATTGATCCAAAAAAAGTTGAAATGACTCTTTATAAAGGACTTGAAGACCATTATTTATTGAAATTTGATGGCATTGATGAATCAATTATAACCAAGAAGGAAAATGCAATTCTTGCTCTTAGATCTCTTGAAAGAGAGATGGATTCAAGATATGATTTATTGGCAAATGAAGGAAAAAGAAATATTGCTGAATACAATCAGGGCATGAAGAAGAAAAGCAAAGATTTAATGCCTTATATTGTGCTGGTAGTAGATGAATTGGCGGATATAATGATGTATAATCAAAGAGATGTTGAAGCCCCTATCGCAAGATTAGCCCAACTAGCAAGAGCAGTTGGTATTCATTTAGTGATTGCAACCCAAAGACCTTCTGTTGATGTTATTACTGGTGTGATTAAAGCAAATTTTGCTGCTAGAATTGCTTTCCAAGTTGCAACAAAAATTGATTCACGAACAATCATTGATGTAAATGGTGCAGATAAACTTATTGGTAAAGGAGATATGTTATACCAGAAACCAGGATCATCATCTCCTGTGAGGTTGCATGGTGCATTTATAACCCTTAAAGAGATTGAGGATGTTGTTAATTATATATCTGAACAGCCTAAACCAACTGAACTTGTGATTGAAACAATAAAAGATATTACAAGTATCTTAAATGATAATGAAAATAGTTTTAATGATGAACTATTAAATAAGGCAATTGAGATTATTATAGTGAGCAAACAAGCTTCAATCTCACTATTACAAAGAAGGTTATCAATTGGTTATTCGAGAGCAGCTCGTTTAATTGATGAGATGGAAAGACTGGGAATAGTAGGTCCATTTTCTGGAAGTAAAGCTCGTGAAATTCTAGTAGACGAATCTTATCTAGAGACAATCAGAGATGATGAAGAAATATAGTAAACTATTATTTCTAGTCAGCATTTTATATACTCAAAATACAATCTCAGATGATATAATTTCTTTCATAGAAGAGTTGGATAATAAAACTATAATTCTATCTATAGAATCACTAGAAAATCAAACAAAGTTATCAATATCTGGTGATCAAATTTATTTTGATACCTTCTCAGAAAATAAAAACATAGTACTAATAGAAAATAATGAAGTCAGAACTTATGATTTTAATAATCAGTTGATTATTATAGAAAGTGCCGATGAAACTTTATTAGATATTTTTAATAAAGGAGAATTATCTCGATATCACATGACCGAGATTAATAATGAGGAATCAATTTCTTTAGTAACCTACAAATTGGGTTCTAAATTGCTACTAATTGGATTTGATAATATATCGAAACAAATTGCGTCTCTTGAAATACAAGATGAAGGTGTTTCATTATTCGAAACAGAAATAGTAGATATAATAGATTTTGATGTTCCATTGATTTCAAATAATTTTGATTCTTGGGAAGTCTTAGATTGGAGAGATGTTAATTAATATGTTTGATACAATATTCCTAGATAGAGATGGTACAATTAATGATGTTGGATATGGCTATATTGATAGTTTGTCAGATTTTCATTTTTATGATTATGCATTTGAAGCTTTGGATATATTAAAAGGGTATGCTAAAAACTTTATTATTGTCTCCAATCAATCTGGTTTGTCAACTGGAAGAGTTAGTATTGATTCTTTAAATGAAATTCATCAATTCGTTACCAAAGAATTTGAAAAAAAAGATTTACCATTGAAAAAGATTTATTTTGCTGAAGACTATAATGAAGGTTTTAATGCAATAAGAAAACCGGGTATTGGTATGTTTTTACAAGCCAAAGAAGATTTTAATGTTGATTTAGAGAATAGCGTGATGATTGGTGATTCAATAGTAGATGTACAAGCTGGAGAAAGAGCAGAAATGAAGACTATTTTTTTATTATCAGGATATGGAAAATCTCACTTAGAAGATGTTAAAAAAGAATGCAAACCTAATTTGATTGCAAACGATTTATTACATGCAGCAAAGGAGATTCAATTAATATAGCTGTCATATATGGTGGAGATTCTTCTGAAAGAGAAGTATCTATTAATTCCGGTAGAGCTATCATGAATGCTTGTGAGAAATTAGGATATAATGTTCAAGGTTTTGATGGTTTTGATGAGTCAATTTTTAATCAGAAATTTAATTTTATCTTTTTAGCACTTCATGGAACTTTTGGAGAAGATGGATCTGTACAAAAAATTCTAGAAGATCACAGAATATGTTATAATGGTTCTAGTCCACTGTCTTCAGAGCACTGTTTTGATAAAAATTTTACTAAAATTCTCGCAAAAGATAATAATATTCTGACACCAAGATGGCTGTTAATAGATGATAATAAAGTATTTAACGTTGCTGATATTGATTTTAAACCTGTTGTGAAACCTAATAAAGAAGGAAGCACAATTGGATTTAGTTTGATTGATCGTCTATCAGACTTTGATTCTGCAATAGATAAATCTCTTAAATATGGAAGCCATGTTCTAATAGAGGAATATATTGATGGAAAAGAAATTACTGTTTCTGTTTTAGGAGATAAAGCATTACCAATAGTTGAGATTAAACCTCATTCTAGTGTCTACGATTATAAATCTAAATATACAAAAGGAGAATCTGACTATGTATGTCCAGCAGAAATTGATGATTCATTATCAGAGGAGATAAAAAATACTGCGTTGAAAATTCATAAGTTGTTAGGCTGCCAAGTATATTCAAGAGTCGATTTTCGATTGGATAAAGACAATAAATTTTGGTTATTAGAAATTAATACATTACCAGGGATGACTGAAACAAGTTTATTTCCAATGGCAGGAAAATCTGCTGGTTTAAGTTTTGAAGATTTGATTGATAAAATTATTAAATTATCGCTAGAAAAATGAGCTTAAAACTTTACAACTCAGCTACTTCACAGAAAGAAGATTTTAAATCTATATCACATAATCAAGTTCTGATGTATTGTTGTGGGCCAACAGTATATGATGCTCCTCATTTAGGAAATTTTAGAACTTTTGTTTTTTATGATTTAGTAAAACGAGTATTAACTCAAAACGGTTTTAAAGTAAAACAAATAATCAATATTACTGATATTGATGATAAAATTATTGATAAAGTTAATAACGGAAAGATGGATTATAAAGAACTCACTACGAAGTTCAACGATGTCTTTTTACAACATTCAGAAGTTTTGAATATTGAGAAAGCTGATGAATACCCAAAAACATCCGATCATGTACCAGCGATGATTGATTTTATCAAAAAATTAATTGATAGAGGGTATGCATATAATGCCAATGGGAACATTTTTTTTGATACTGAAGAGTATAGTCAATATGGAAAGTTTATAAACATGGAAAACACAGAAGCCCTAGATGATGAAGACAATGAATTAGGAAAGAAAAATCAAAAAGATTTTACATTGTGGAAAGCTTGGAAAGAAGAAGATGGTGATATTACATGGGAATCAGAATGGGGGAATGGTAGACCTGCTTGGCACACAGAATGCGCTGTGTTAGCAATAAAATCTCTAGGCAATGCCATTGATATTCATTGTGGAGGAATTGATTTAAAATTTCCGCATCATGAGAATGAGGCTGCTCAAGTTGAAGCTCTCTTAGATGCTACTTTTTCAAATTATTGGCTTCATTCAGAACATTTGACCTTTGAAGAAGAAAAAATGAGTAAATCTTTAGGAAATACTGTTAATGTCTCTGATTTATTAGGGAAATATTCACCGGAAACATTGAGATTATTCCTATTATCATCCCATTATAGATCTAAAATTTATTTTTCTGATAAAAAATTAGATGATTCCTCTAAGATGTTAGATAAGATTAATCGTTTTATAGAGCATATAGGAATAAATACGTTAGAAAGTTCTAATGCAAACATTTCAGATGATTATACTAGATTTTTAGAAGCATTAAATGATGATTTAAATACCCCAGAAGCTTTGGGTATATTCTTTGATTTTATCAATAAAAAGAATAAAAAAATTCATGATAATTCATTATCAGAAAAAGATATAAAGGAATCTCAAGAATTCATTGCTGGGTTCAATTCTATCTTTTGTGTTTTTAACCAATCTTCCTTAAAAAATCAGGAAATTCCTTCTGAAGTTCAGAAATTGGCGTCTTTGAGAGAAAAAATGAGAAATCAACAAAAATGGGAAGAAGCAGATAAGCTAAGAGGAGAAATTGAAAAATTAGGCTGGTTAATTGAAGATTTAAAAGATTCTCAGAAGCTCCTCAAAAAGAAATAATTTGATTTTCTCTTTATTTTCGTTATATTTCGTCGTTTTTGCCTACGCGCACGCGTACGTAAGATTGTGTATGCCGGTGTAGCTCAGTTGGTAGAGCAGCTGATTTGTAATCAGCGGGTCGGGGGTTCAAATCCTCTCGCCGGCTCACCGACTTAGGTAAAGAGTTATTTGAAAATTTTTCCTACTCAAGGAATAACGGATAGGGATTGAGGGGAAATGGCCGAGTGGTTAAAGGCAGCAGACTGTAAATCTGCCGACGTAAGTCTACGGAGGTTCGAATCCTTCTTTCCCCACGAGTTTTGCGGGTGTAGCTCAGCTGGTAGAGCATCAGCCTTCCAAGCTGAGGGTCGCGAGTTCGAATCTCGTCGCCCGCTCAATAAGCTTAATGCCTGCGTAGCTCAGTAGGTAGAGCACTTCCTTGGTAAGGAAGAGGTCACCGGTTCAATCCCGGTCGTAGGCTCAAAGAATTTTTATTTATAAACAAGGAGAGAAAAATGGCTAAAGGCAAATTTGAAAGAAATAAGCCTCACTGTAATATTGGTACTATTGGTCACGTTGATCATGGAAAAACAACGTTGACTGCAGCAATTACGCAAACCCAAAGTACTTTAGGAATGGCGGAAGTGCGTTCTTTTGATACTATTGATAATGCACCTGAGGAAAGAGAAAGAGGGATTACTATCCAAACAGCGCATGTTGAGTATGAGACTGAAAATCGTCACTATGCTCACGTTGACTGTCCTGGGCACGCCGACTATATCAAGAATATGATTACTGGTGCTGCACAAATGGATGGAGCCATTCTTGTGGTTAGTGCTGCAGATGGTCCTATGCCTCAAACTCGTGAACACGTTTTGTTAGCTCGTCAGGTTAATGTTCCTAGTATGGTGGTTTTCATGAACAAAGTTGATCAAGTTGATGATCCTGAACTATTAGAGTTAGTTGAAATGGAATTGAGAGACCTGTTAAATGAATATGAATTTGACGGTGATAAGATTCCTATCATTAAAGGAAGCGCTTTAAAAGCACTCGAGAATAAAGATGATGCAGAAGCTACTCAATGTATTACCGACTTAATGAAAGCTTGTGATGAACATATTCCTCAACCAAAACGTGCTATTGACAAACCATTTTTAATGCCAATAGAAGACGTATTTAGCATTACTGGTAGAGGAACTGTTGGAACAGGTAGGATTGAACGTGGAATCGTAAAAATTGGAGATGAAATTGAACTTGTTGGTTTAGGTTCTGATAGGAAAACTGTTGTGACAGGTGTAGAGATGTTCCAAAAAACGCTTGATCGAGGTGAAGCTGGCGATAATGCTGGTTTGTTAATGAGAGGCGTTGAAAAAGATGAATTAAAAAGAGGAATGGTAGCTGCTGCTAAGGGTTCAATTACTCCTCATACAAACTTCAAAGCACAAGTATATGTTTTAAAGAAAGATGAAGGCGGTAGACACACTCCATTTTTTAACAACTACAGGCCTCAGTTTTATTTTAGAACTACTGACGTGACTGGAGTTGTTACATTACCAGAAGGAACCGAAATGGTTATGCCTGGTGATAATATTGAAATGGATGTAGAGCTTATTACACCAATTGCTATGGATAAAGAGCTTAGATTCGCTATTAGAGAAGGTGGACACACTGTAGGTTCAGGCGTTGTTACTGAAGTTGTCTCATAATAATGGCGGGAAATAGCAAAAGAGCAATTATAAGACTAGAGAGCACTGCAGGAACAGGGTATCGTTATACTGTTACTAAAAGTAAACATAGACATCCTGATAAAGTAGAATATAAGAAATATGATCCTGTAGCTCGAAAGCACGTTGTTTTTAAAGAAATAAAATAGCAAATAGGTGAGTAGCTCAATTGGTAGAGCACCGGTCTCCAAAACCGGGGGTTGCGGGTTCAATTCCTGCCTCACCTGCGAAGGGAAAATATGTTTAAAGCGGTAAAAGATTTTTTAAATCAAGTGTATCTAGAAATGAATAAAGTTGCTTGGCCAACCTATCCTGAATTGAGAGGTTCAACTTATCTAATTATTATTTTTTCTCTTATGTTTGTTGTTTTTCTTTTTGGTGTTGATTGGTTAGTACAAAAGTTGGTGAGTGTATTGTTATGAATTGGTATAGTTTAAGAGTGATGTCAGGAAAAGAAGAAAAAATAAAATCTTCTATTTTTCGCGAACTTGAATATGAACCTGATATAGCAAAGAGTATTGAAGATATACTTATTCCAACAGAGAACGTTGTACATATTAAAAATGGAAAAAAACTTGTTAAGAAAAAAGTATTCTTTCCTGGATATATCTTATTAAAAATGACGATGAATATTCAGACAAAATTTTTTATTGAGAATATTGATGGTGTTATGAGTTTTGTCGGACCTAAAGATAGCCCTCAATCATTAAGTGATAATGAAATTGAAAGAATTGTAGGATCTCTTGATGGCGATGATACGACTGTACATGATATTGAAATTCCATTTAAAGTTGGAGATTCTGTAAAGGTTATTGATGGTCCTTTTAAAGATTTTGATGGATTAGTACAAGAGATTAATGATAGAAATAGAATTAAAGTTAACGTCAATATTTTTGGCCGTCCAACACCGATTGAATTAAATTTTAACCAAATAATTACTGATAATTAATATGGCAAAGAAAGAAATAAGCGGATTAATTAAATTACAAATTCCAGCTGGACAAGCGAATCCTGCCCCACCTGTTGGACCTGCCCTTGGTCAACATGGAGTTAATATCATGGATTTTTGTAACGCTTTTAATGAGAAAACGAAAAAATTGCAAGGAGTGTTAACTCCTGTGGTGATAACAGTTTATAAAGATAGATCTTTTACATTTGAAACTAAATCACCACCTGCTTCTACACTAATAATGAAAGAATTAAAATTAAAAAAAGGTTCTGAAGAACCAAATAGAGATAAAGTTTCTACGATTACTATTGCGCAATGTAAAAAAATTGCAGAAATGAAAATGAAAGATTTAAATGCTCATAATTTAGATCATGCAGCTGAAATGATTGCTGGAACTGCAGTTAGTATGGGAATTGAAATAGAGAGATGAAAAAAACAAAATTTTCAAAATTGGTAAATGAAAAAATAGATTCATCAAAAACACATACAATTGATGAAGCGATATCTTTGTTAATGGAATTTAAAAAAACGTCTTTTGCCGAATCTGTTGATGTTTCATATAATTTGGGAGTTGATCCTAGGCATGCCGATGAAAATATTCGACTAAATTTAATGTTACCTCATGGGATAGGTAAGAAGGTAGTTATTTTAGCTGTAGTAAATGCAGATAAAGAAAAAGAAGCAAAGGACGCAGGAGCAGATCTTGTCGGTAACAAAGAGTATCTTGAAAAAATAAAAAGCGGATGGACAGATGTAGATAAAATAGTCGTTACTCCAGATTTAATGAGTGAGATAGGAAAATTAGGTAAAGTATTAGGGCCTAAAGGTTTAATGCCTAACCCAAAATCTGGTACCGTGACTAATGATATAGAAAAATCAGTTAAAGAATTAAAGGCAGGAAAAATTGATGCTAGAGTAGAAAAGAATGGCATTCTTCAATCGTCTATTGGTAAGACTTCATTTTCTGAAAGTGATTTAAAAGAAAATTTTAAAGTTCTTCATAGTGCAGTGATGGGTGCAAAACCTAATTCTTTTAAAGGAACTTTTCTGAATTCGATAAGCATATCTTCTACATTAGGACCAGGAATTAAGATAGGGGTTGAATAATTATGCCAAGTGTAAAAAATATTAATTCAGTGAAAGAGTTAAGTGTAAAACTTGATAAAGCTAAGGCAATATATTTTACTGATTATCTAGGTTTAGATGTTGTGAGCGTTACAAAACTAAGAAAGAATTTTGTAGAGAAAGATGTTGAATTTACTGTTGCGAAGAATACTCTAATTAAATTAGCTGCAAAAGAAGTAGGAATTTCTGGTATTGATGAATTTTTAGAAGGTCCTACCGCGATAGCATTTAGTTATGATGATCCAACAGGCCCTGCAAGAGTAATTAAAGAATTTTTAAAAGATTTTGATAAGCCTTCAGTTAAAGGCATGATATTTGACGGTGAGATATTTACCTCAGATCAGTTTGATAAGATAGCTAACCTTTCATCCAAAGAACAGCTTCTATCAAAATTGGTTGGGATGCTTAATTCTCCAATGTCAAAACTGAGCAGTGTTTTAAATAGTTCTGTTTCAGGCTTATTAGGTAGACTTACACAATTAAATTCAAAGAAAGGTAATTAAAAATGAATGCTAAAAGAGAAGATGTTTTAAAATATCTTGAAGAAGCAAATATGATTGAAATTTCTGAGCTTGTTAAAGATATCGAAGAAAAATTTGGTGTAACAGCGGCAGTTCCAGTCGCAGCTGCTGCTCCAGGAGCAGCCGCTGCAGATGATGCAGATGCTGCCGCCGAAAAAAGTACTATGGATGTAATTTTAACAGCCGCTGGCCAATCTAAAATTGGAGTAATTAAGGTTGTTAGAGCAATAACTAATTTAGGACTAAGAGAAGCTAAAGAATTGGTTGATTCTGCTCCTAAAGCTGTTAAAGAAGATGCTTCAAAAGAAGAGGCTGAAGATATTAAGTCTCAATTAGAAGAAGCCGGAGCTTCAGTAGAGTTAAAATAGTTGTTAGTTAATAATTATTAACCAATTTTTTGGAGGAAGAGCTTTTTGGATAAATTAAATAAGTTAAATAATAGACACAATTTTGAAAAAATAAAAACTGATGTAGAATTACCTGATTTGCTTGATTTGCAAATTGGATCTTTCCATGATTTTCTACAGGAAGATACCAGTCCAAGTAAAAGAGAATTATTTGGATTGCACGAAGCATTTAAATCTATCTTTCCGCTTCAAGATAATCACGAGAATTATATATTAGAGTATATGAATTATTCTATTGGTAAACCAAGATATTCACCAAGAGAATGTTCTAATCGTGGTATAACATATAACGTACCTCTTAAGGTTAAACTTAAGCTCAAAATTACGGATGAAAATGATAAGAAAAAGATAGCTGAAGAAATAACTCAAGATGTCTATTTTGGTAATATTCCTTATATGACTAATAAAGGAACATTTATTATTAATGGTGCAGAGAGAACTGTTGTTACCCAACTACAAAGATCTCCGGGAGCATTTTTTGATCAAACTTTTCATCCAAATGGAGCAAAGCTTTACAATGCTAGGATCATTCCAATTCGTGGTTCTTGGATAGATTTTACAACGGATATTAATGATATTCTTTTTACTATTATTGATAGGAAAAGAAAATTCCCCGCGACATTATTATTAAGATCTCTAGGTTTTAGTTCAGATGAAGATATCTATAATGCTTTTGATCTAGTATTAAGCTTAGATGTATCAAAAATTAATCCTGATGATTACTCGAAATATGTAATTGTTGATGACGTAATCGATAAGAGTACAGGAGAATTATTTGCTGAGAGTGGAAAAGAAATTAATGATTCTATTATTAAGGCCTTAAAAGATAATAATACTAAGATTATCAAAGTTGTTAATGTTAAAGATGATATTGATAGTATGATGATAAATAATACTATTAAGAAAGATCCTACTAAATCAACTGAAGAAGCACTCATTAGAGTATATTCCCTTTTAAGGGGAAGTGATGCACCAAATGCAGAAGCAGCACAGAAATTTATTGATAGAATGTTTTTTCATCCCAAGAAATATGATTTAGGTCAAGTTGGTAGATATAGGTTAGATAAACAGTTTAATTTAGATAACAAAGGAAAAGAATCTGTACTTACTCATGACGATTTTATTATAGTTATAAAATATCTTATTCTAATGAGAAAAGGATTGAGACGATCAGATGACATAGATCATTTAGGAAATAGGAGAGTGAGAACTGTTGGAGAACAACTTAAAGTTCAATTTAATTCTGCATTGTCTAGAATGGTAAGAACAGTGTATGAGAGAATGAATCTTAGAGAGTCGGAAACAATTACGCCACAAGATTTAATTAATTCTAGATTGGTTACCACTGTTATTAATACATTCTTTGGTACGAGTCAATTATCCCAGTTTGGAGATCAAACTAATCCTTTAGCAGAGATTACACACAAAAGAAGAATATCTTCACTTGGACCAGGCGGTCTTTCTAGAGAAAGAGCTGGGTTTGAAGTTAGAGACGTTCATTATACCCATTATGGAAGGTTGTGTCCTATCGAAACACCCGAAGGTCCTAATATTGGATTAATATCTTCTTTAGCATTGATGGCAAAAATTAATAACCACGGATTCATCGAAACGCCTTATAGAAAAGTCAAGGATAAAATTGTTACAAATAAGATAAAATATTTATCAGCTGATGACGAAGATAGAACTAATATCGCACAATCTGGTTTAAATGTTAATAATAACAATAAGATAACTGATCCAAAACTGAGAGTTAGATCAAAAGGAGATTTCCCAATTGTAGATTCACAAAACGTACAATATACTGATATCGTTCCAAACCAGATTCTTAGTGTTGCAGCTGCTCTTATACCTTTTGTAGAGCATGATGATGCTAATAGAGCTCTTATGGGATCTAATATGCAACGTCAATCTGTTCCTTTATTAAAGACAGAATCACCTATTGTTGCTACTGGAATGGAAAGAAAAGTCGCTATAGATTCTAAAGCTGTTGTTTTGTCTACAGTGAATGGAACCGTTGTCTATGTAGACTCGAAAAAGATTGTTATTAAAGATAATAATTTTCCTCAAAGAACTGTTCTTATGAAAGATGAGAATCTTTGTACTATTGAGTTGCTTAAATATTCGAGGTCTAATCAAAATACTTGCTATAATCAAAAAGCGATTGTTAAAGAGGGTCAGAAGGTTAAAATTGGTGATGTTATAGCAGATGGAGCTGCAACAAATAATGGAGAATTATCTTTAGGCAAGAATGTTCTAGTAGCTCTTATGCCTTGGAATGGATATAATTTTGAAGATGCTATTGTTATTAGTGAAAGACTTGTCAAAGAGGACGTATTTACATCAGTTCACATCAACGAAATTGAATTAGAAGTACGTGATACCAAGAGAGGAGAAGAAGAGTTAACACCTGAAATTCCAAATGTAAGCGAAGAAGCTCTTGGCCAATTAGATGAAGATGGTTTAATAAGGCTTGGAGCAATTGTTAATGAGGATGATATTTTGATTGGTAAAGTTACACCTAAAGGGGAAACAGATCCTTCACCTGAAGAGAAGTTATTAAGAGCAATTTTTGGAGAAAAAGCAGGCGATGTAAAAGATGCATCTAAAAAAGCAGAACCAGGTGTAAGAGGAGTTGTAATTAACACAGATTTATATAAAAAGACTTCTAAGAAATCTAAAGCAAAAGTCAACGAAATGATTAAAGAATTGCAAAAACAAAAAAGAGAAAATGAAAGAACTCTAAGGTCTAGTAGAGATAATGTTATTAAAGTATTGCTGAATAATAAAATTTGCTTGGGTGTAAAAGCTAAGCGAGAGAATAAAGTGTTAGTGAAAAAAGGTGCCAAATTTACATCGAAAAAATTGGATGGATTAAATTTTGGACTTTTTTCACTTAAGAATCCATGGATTTCTGGGGATAAATCTTGGGAAAAAATTGTTAATGCTTTCAAATCATTTGATAGAAATTTAATCAATCTCGAAGAAAAACTTGAATCAGATATTTTTAAGCTAAAGGAAGGCGATCAATTACAACCTGGTATTCTTAAGCTTGCAAAGGTATATGTAGCAAACAAGCGCAAAATTTCTATAGGTGATAAAATGGCAGGTAGGCATGGTAATAAAGGGGTGGTTGCAACAATTGTTCCTGAAGAAAATATGCCTTTCTTAGAAGATGGGACACCAGTAGATATCTGTTTAAATCCAATGGGCGTTCCATCAAGAATGAATTTAGGTCAGCTTTATGAGACAATGCTTGGGTGGGCAGGTCAAATTTTAGGTGAGAAATATGAAACTCCTGTATTTAATGGTGCTACTCCAGATGAGGTTGCAGGAAAAATGAAGGAAGCAGGTTTACCATCTTCAGGAAAAGTTACGTTGTATGATGGGCTAACTGGAGACAAAATTGATAATCCAGTTCTAGTGGGGCGTATGTACATGATGAAACTATTTCATATGGTTGATGACAAAATGCATGCAAGATCTACTGGACCATATTCACTAGTTACCCAACAACCTCTAGGTGGGAAAGCTCAATTTGGAGGCCAAAGATTTGGAGAAATGGAAGTTTGGGCTCTTCAAGCATATGGTGCTGCTCATTTATTAAGAGAAATTTTAACGATTAAATCTGATGATATTGAAGGTAGATCAAAAGTTTACAGCGCTATTGTTAAAGGAGAAGATTTACCTGAACCAACAAGACCAGAAGCTTTTAATGTATTTATGAAAGAGATTCAAGGTCTTGGATTAGACATAACTTTAGATTAAAGGAAAAAAATAAATGTATAAAGCAAAGAATAGCATTTCACTTAAACTGGCTTCACCGGAAAAAGTTCTTGAAGGTTCTTATGGTGAAGTTTTAAAACCTGAGACAATTAATTATCGTTCATATAAACCAGAAAAAGATGGTTTGTTCTGTGAAAAGATATTTGGTCCAGTAAAAGATTTTGAATGTCACTGTGGAAAATATAAAGGAATACGATATAGAGGTATTATTTGTGATAGATGTGGCGTAGAAGTGACTACTAAAAAAGTTCGTAGAAATAGAATGGGTCATATAACGCTAGCTGTCCCCGTAGTGCACATTTGGTTCTTAAAATCTATACCAAGTAAGCTAAGTTATATATTAGGGAAAAGTGCTAAACAGCTAGAGAGTGTAGTATATTATGAAAATTATCTTATTATTAATCCTGGAAAAAGTCCTTATAAACGATTTGACTTAATTGATGAAGAAGAATATTTAGAAATGGAATCTGAATTTGGTTATGAAGCTGTTTCACAAAAAGAAAAAGAAGAAGAATCACATTTTTATGCATCAATGGGAGGACAAGGTCTAAAGGATGCTCTATCAGCATTAGATTTATTAGAGTTAAAAAATGAATTAGAATTAATAAGTAATACAACAAAATCTAAACAAAAGAGGCTAGATGCGCGAAAGCGCTTGAAGGTTATTAAAGATTTTGCTGAAGATCGTAGCAACAAACCAGAATGGATGATAGTATCAATTTTACCTGTTATGCCTCCTGAGCTAAGACCTTTAGTTCCTCTTGAAGGAGGGAGATTTGCTGCAAGTGATCTTAATGATTTATATAGAAGAATTATTATACGAAATAATCGCTTAAAGCAGTTAATGGATATTGAAGCACCTGAGGTAATCTTGAGAAATGAGAAGAGAATGCTTCAAGAGTCTGTTGATGCACTTTTTGATAATACTAAAAGAAAAACAGCAATAAGAAGCGGTTCAAAACGTCCACTTAAGTCGATTTCTGATATGCTAAGAGGTAAACAAGGTAGATTTAGACAAAATCTTCTTGGTAAACGTGTTGACTATTCTGGTAGATCTGTGATTGTTGTTGGTCCTGAATTAAGCATGACTGAATGCGGTCTTCCAAAAAATATGGCTCTAGAGCTTTTTAAACCTCACTTAATTCGTGAACTTACTAGGCGAGATTTGTCAGCAACACCAAGAAGCGCAAAATTAATGATCGAAAATAAAGAAAAAATTGTTTATGAAATTTTAGAACATGTGGTAAAAGATTATCCAATTCTTCTTAATAGAGCTCCAACGCTACACAGGCTTGGAATTATTGCGTTTCAACCCGTTTTAATAGATGGTAAAGCAATTAGAGTTCATCCATTAGTTTGTTCTGCTTTTAATGCTGATTTTGATGGTGACCAAATGGCTGTACATATTCCTTTGTCAATAAATGCTCAATTAGAAGCTAGAATTCTAATGATGGCAAGTCAAAATATTCTACATCCTGCAAGCGGAAAACCAATTACATTGCCTTCGCAAGATATGATTTTAGGTTGTTATTATTTAACAAGAAAAAGAACAAAGCAAAAAGGTGAAGGAAAGATTTTTGGATCCATTGAAGAAGTAAAAATCGCATATGAAAACAAAAAAGTAGATTTACACGCTATTGTTAACTTAAGACATGATGGTAAGTGGTATAAGGATACTACAGTTGGACGTGCAATATTTAATAGTATTATCCCTAGTGAATTAGGTTATTATGATGAGATGATTTCTAAGAAGAAATTAAGCTCTATTATTGGAGATGCTTTTGTAGAAGCTGGTAATGAGAAGACTGTAGAACTATTAGACAATCTTAAAGATTTAGGTTTTTCAACTGCTACAAAGAGTGGAACTTCAATATCAATTACTGATATTCGTATTCCGGAACTCAAAAATGATATCATCAATAAAGCTGAACAGGAAGTGGAAAAGATTCAAGGTAGATTTAATAGACACATCTTAACAGAAGGTGAAAGATATAATAAAGTTATCGATATCTGGACAAAAGCTACAAGTGATGTAGCTTTTGAAATGATGAAAGGATTAGAATCAGAAGATGAAGGTTTTAATTCAGTATTCATGATGGCAGATTCAGGAGCAAGAGGTAGCGGAGACCAAATTAAACAGTTAGCTGGCATGAGAGGTTTGATGGCTAAACCAAGAAAATCAATGGTTGGCGGTGGAGAAATTATAGAAAGCCCAATTATGTCTAATTTCAAGGAAGGCCTGTCTGTTATGGAATATTTTATTTCTACCCATGGGGCAAGAAAAGGATTAGCAGATACTGCATTAAAGACAGCTGATGCAGGATATTTAACTAGAAGGTTGGTTGATGTTGCACAGGATGTAGTAGTATCTACAGATAATTGCAAAACAATTAATGGTATTACAATTTCAGACCTTAAAGAGGGTGAAGAAGTGATTGAACCTTTAACTGAAAGAATATTAGGAAGAACTTCTTCTGAAAATATTGTCATTGATGGAAAAAAAATTGTTAAGTCTGGTGAAATATTTGATGAAGAAAAAGCTTCAATTATTTCTGAGAATAATATATCAACCATTAAAATCAGATCTGTTCTTACTTGTGAAACTAGAAGAGGAGTTTGTGCAAAATGTTATGGTTGGGATTTAACAAGAAGAGAATTAGTTAACAGAGGTACAGCTGTGGGTATTATTGCAGCTCAGAGCATTGGAGAGCCAGGGACCCAATTAACGCTAAGAACATTCCATATTGGAGGTACAGCAACAAGGATTGTTGAGGAATCTGATATGAAAGCAAAATATAGTGGTATAATCCAATTTAATGGTAAGTATCAATCAGCTTCTACAGTTGATGAAGATGGTGAAAAAGTTACCAGAAGTCTATCAAGAAATGGAAAAGTTGCTGTTGTTGATTCAAAAGGAAATATTTTAGATGCATACAATGTTCCTTATGGTGCAAATGTTAATGTTTCAGATAAATCAAAGATTAAGAAAAATGATATTTTATTTTCTTGGGATCCATATACAGATCTTATTCTTGCTAGACAATCTGGTTATATTAGCATGAAAGATTTTATAGAAGGGGACACATATCATGAAGAAGCTGTTGAAGGCGGAAAGAAACAAAAAGTTGTTACTGAGTCTAGAAACAGAAGATTAAGTCCTCAAATTGAGATTTATAGCAAAACTAAGAAACAAGGAGATTTATTATCAGGGGGAACTATCTTACCTGTTAAAGCAACTTTGATTGTGAATGATGGTCAAAAAGTTTCCAAAGGACAGACTTTAGTTAAAATTCAGAAGGATATTGGTAAAACAAGAGATATTACTGGCGGTTTACCTAGGGTGGCGGAATTATTCGAAGCTAGAAAACCTGCAAATCCAGCTGTTGTAACAGAAGTTAATGGTACTGTTCAATTTGGAGAAATGAAAAGAGGAATAAGAAAAATCTCTATTATACCATCCACTGGAAAGGAAGTTGTGTATAAGATTCCATACGGAAAACATGTTATTGTACATGAAGGTGATTTTATTAATGCGGGTACACCTTTATGTGAAGGAGCAATTTCTCCAGCTGATATTTTAAGTATTTTAGGTCCGAATGCAGTAAGAGAATATTTGGTTAATGAAATTCAAGAAGTATATAGATTGCAGGGTGTTGGCATAAATGATAAACATATAGAGATTATTGTTAACCAAATGATGAAAAAAGTTATAATCAGCGATAAAGGAGATACAAGCTTTACTCCTGGAGAAAGGTTAGACAAATCTCTATTATTTGATACAAATGATAGCATGAAAGGCATGGTAGTCATTGATGAATCTGGAGGTTCAAATTTAGAGATTGATCTAATTATCTCTGCAAATGAGGCAAAAGAGTTAAATAAAGAACTCAAAGATAAAGGTAAAGATTTGATTAAATTCCATAGAGCTAAGCCAGCAACGTTTGGACCAATTCTTATGGGAATTACACAATCTTCACTAAATACAACAAGTTTTATCTCTGCAGCTTCCTTTCAAGAGACAACTCGTGTTTTAACTGATGCAGCTACTGCGTCTAAGACAGATTTTCTACTTGGTCTTAAAGAAAATGTTGCATTAGGGCGATTAATCCCAGCAGGAACTGGTTTTCCTGATCTACGAAATATCCAAATTGAGGACGATAATTAGAATATTGTTCTATAATTATATTTAGTTAATTTTTGTAATTAGAACATTTTTCTCCTACGCGTTCAAGAAAAAGTTTGATTCTTGCTCGTTATAACGATATATTCCGACGTTTTTATATTTATTGAAGGAATAAAATTATGCCAACAGTAAACCAGCTAATAAGAAAGGGTAGAAAAAGAGCTGTTAAAAAAACGGCTAGCAGAGCCCTCGAGAATAACCCTCAGAAAAGAGGTGTATGTACTCGTGTTTATACAACTACGCCCAAAAAACCCAATTCTGCTCTAAGAAAAGTTGCAAGAGTGAGATTAACTAATGGTATTGAAGCTACTGCATATATACCAGGAGAAGGTCATAATCTACAAGAACACTCAATAGTGTTAATTGAAGGTGGCAGAGTAAAAGATCTTCCTGGAGTACGTTATCATATAGTACGTGGTACTCTAGATACTGCTGGTGTAGATGATAGAACAACTAGTAGATCGCGCTATGGTGCGAAAAAACCTAAAAAATAAATATGAGAAGAAGAAGACCAGAAAAAAGATCTATCAACCCTGATCCTAAATTTAATGATTTAGAAGTATCTAAGTTTATCAATTACTTATTAACCCAAGGTAAAAAAGGAATTGCTGAGAAGATATTCTATGATGCATTGGATATTATTAAAGATAAGACAAAAAAAGATCCGATAGACATTTTTAAAAAAGCTTTGAATAATGCTGGGCCACATGTAGAAGTAAAGTCAAGAAGAATTGGCGGAGCAACTTATCAAGTTCCAATTGAAGTTCCATCTAATAGGCAGTTTTACCTGTCATCACATTGGATTATTGATAGTGCAAAAAATAAGTCTGGTAGCCCTATGTCAAATCGTTTGGCTAGTGAACTTATTGCAGCATCAAACAATGAAGGGAATGCAATAAAAAAGAAAGAAGATACTCATCGTATGGCTGAGGCAAACAAAGCGTTTGCTCATTTTGGTAGGGGAAGGTAATGTCTGCTGGTTTAAAAATTGTAAGAAATATTGGGATTATGGCTCATGTGGATGCTGGAAAAACAACATTAACAGAAAGAATGTTATACTATTCTGGTAAAACTCATAGAATTGGTGAAGTTCACGATGGTGCAGCGACTATGGATTGGATGGCTCAAGAACAAGAAAGAGGTATTACAATTACTTCAGCTGCGACAACTTTCTATTGGAATGAGAATCGTATTAACCTAATTGATACCCCTGGACACGTAGATTTTACTATGGAAGTAGAAAGATCATTACGTGTTCTTGATGGTGCAGTTGCTGTTTTTTGTGCAGTTGCTGGAGTCGAACCTCAGAGTGAAACAGTTTGGAGACAAGCAACGAAATATAATGTACCAAGAATTGCTTTTATAAATAAAATGGATAGAGTTGGTTCCGATTTTCATGCTGCAATAAAAAGTATGAAAGATAGATTAAACACTAAACCTCTACCTCTTGTATTACCAATTGGTTCAGGTGAAGATTTTCATGGAGTTATTGATTTAATAAGAATGAAAGCTATTCAATATAACGAAAGTACTCAAGGAGCTGATTTTGAATATATTGATATTCCAGCAGATTTAGTATCCGAGGCAAACAAATATAGAAACTTTCTTGTAGAAGAAGTTTCTACATATGATGCTACATTAATGGAAAAATATGTTAATGAAGAAAAAATTTCATCCGAAGAGATCGTAAGCGCATTAAAGCAAGGTTGTTTGGAAAATGCTTTTGTCCCAACTCTATGTGGATCGGCTTTTAAAAACAAAGGTGTGCAGAGACTTTTAGATGCTGTTGTTGCTTTCTTACCTTCTCCTTTTGATATTGATAGTACAGAAGCTTCTTTAGTTGATAATCCTGAAGAAAAAATAAATATCAAAAATTCTAATGATGCACCCTTTACAGCCCTTGCATTCAAAATTGCTACAGATCCTTTTGTTGGAAGATTAACTTATTTGAGAGTTTATTCTGGATCTTTAAAAAAGGGTTCTTTTTGTATTAATTCTAATACAGGTAAAAAAGAACGTATTTCAAGAATCTTGCAGATGCATGCTAATAAAAGAGAAGAGCTCCAAGAGGTTAAAGCTGGAGAAATAGTTGCAGTTATTGGTTTAAAAAACACTAAGACTGGACATACATTATCAGAAAAAGGTGATGTTATTTTAGAGTCAATGGAATTTCCAGAACCTGTTGTTTCAGTTTCGATTGAACCTGTTTCTAAGGGAGATCAAGATCAATTAGCTAAAGGAATGAGTAAGTTAAGTGAAGAAGACCCTACTTTTAAAGTAGAGGTTGATAAAGAGACAGCACAAACCTTGATTTCAGGAATGGGTGAAGTTCACTTGGAGATTATTATTGATAGACTTAAAAGAGAATTTAATGTTAATGCAAATATTGGGAAGCCTCAAGTTTCGTTTAGAGAAGCAATACAAAAATCTGTTGAAAAAATTGATGAAAAATTTATCCGCCAATCTGGTGGTCGTGGACAGTATGGTCATGTTGTAATAAATGTAAAGCCTGGAAAACAAGGAAGCGGGTATAAATTTGTAAATAAAATTGTTGGGGGCGTTATCCCTAGAGAGTATATACCTGCTGTCAATAAAGGTATTCAAGAAGCGTTGCAGAATGGTGTCTTATATGGATATCCTATCCCAGATATAGAAGTTGAGCTCGTGTTTGGATCATACCACGATGTTGATTCATCAGAAATTGCATTTAAAGTGGCTGGTTCTAGAGCAATTATTAATGCTTGTAAACAAGCTAACCCTGTATTAATGGAACCAATTATGAAAGTTGAAGCAACAACTCCAGATGATTATATGGGTGATGTTATAGGAGATATTAATTCAAGAAGAGGTAAAGTAGACACAATTGGTCAACAAGGTTCAAATCAACAGATTAAAGCGGTTGTGCCGCTTAGTGAAATGTTTGGATATGCAACTGACTTAAGATCTTTATCTCAAGGTAGAGCAAATTTTTATATGGATTTTTCTCACTATGCTAAAGTTCCAGTTCAAGTGGAAGAAAAATTAATGAAAACACGAGTTAAAAATGGAGTTGAGGAATAATGAGTAAAGATCTAATAAGAATTTCACTAAGGGCTTATGACCATAAACTGCTGGATAAATCCGCAGAGAAAATTATAAGAACAGCTAGATCTACTGGAGCAATTATATCTGGCCCAATTCCATTGCCAACAAAGAGAACTATTTATACAGTTTTAAGATCGCCTTTTATTAATAAAAAATCTCGTGAACAATTTCAAACAAAAATTCACAAGAGAATAGTAGATATTGTGAATTCAACACCAAAAACTGTTGAATCTTTAATGAAATTAGACTTGCCAGCTGGCGTAGATATAGAGATTAGAGGTTAATATGTACGGTTTAATTGGTAAAAAATTAAAAATGTCTCAAATGTTCAATGAAAATGGTCATGTTGTTCCAGTTACTTTGATTCAAGCTGGTCCATGTACAGTCTCACAGGTCAAAACTATAGACTCTGATGGTTATAGCTCTGTACAGCTTGCTTTTGGAGAGAAATCAAAACGAAATACGAATAAACCTCTTAAAGGACATTTGAAGAAGGCAAAGATAGATTCTGCGAAAGTGTTAGCAGAGTTTCAATCTGTAGATGGATTTGATTATAAATTAGGTCAAAAATTTGATTCTTCAATTTTTAATATTGGAGAGATAGTAAATGTAAGGTCAAAATCAAAAGGTAAAGGTTTTGCTGGAGTTATTAAAAGACATGGGTTTAGCACGCAACCTGCTACCCATGGTACAAAACATACTGAAAGAGCTGGAGGATCAATTGGACAAGCATCTTGGCCTTCTAGAGTATTTAAAGGATTAAAGATGCCTGGTAGATTAGGGAATGCTTATACCACTGCAGAAAATCTTGAAATTGTTAATATCGATAAGGAAAGAAACTTACTATATGTTAAAGGATCTATTGCAGGTGCAAATAATGCTATAGTATTTATTTTGAAGAAATGAAGATAAAATCAATAAATAATAAAAAAGATTATACTGTGAGCGACTCAGTATTTAAAGTTCCGATGAATAATCAAGTAGTGTACCAATGCGTTGTGGCTGAGTTAAATAATGCAAGGCAAGGTACAAGTTCTACTAAGAATCGATCCTTAGTATCTGGCGGAGGTAGGAAACCATTTAAACAAAAAGGTACTGGGAATGCTAGAGCTGGAACGATAAGATCTCCTTTAATGAGAGGTGGAGGTGTTATTTTCGGACCTAGTCCAAAGTATTATTTTAAGAAAGTTAATGCTAAAACAAAGAAATTGGCTTTTAAATGCATTCTTTCTGACAAGACAAAGAATAAATCTTTAAAGATAACTGATTCAATTAATCTTAAAACAAATAAAACTAAGGAATTAGTTCAATTTTTACATGATAACGATTTATTTAATAGAAAATTAACAATTGTTACATCTGAAGTAGATAATAACCTGCTCTTAGCATCACGTAATGTTAAATATATAAATGTAGTCAAGGCATCTTCTTGTTCAATCGTAGATTTGTTCGATTCCGATATTATTTTAATTGATTCAAGTGGACTTGAAGTTATTTCATCTAGGTTTGGAGGAGATAAATAAAATGAATGATCTTTCTCAGATACTAATACGTCCAATTGTGACCGAGAAAATGACTCTTTTACAGGATCAAGGTAATAAATATGCGTTCGAAGTACCTTTAAGTGCAAATAAAATAGAGATAAAAAAAGCTGTTGAGAAAAAATTTAAAGTTAAAGTTTTAAAAGTAGCTATTATTAATAAAAAAGGTAAAGAAAAACAAATGACAGTAAAGAGCGGTGGAAGAACAATTAAAACAAGTGGATATACAAAGTTAAAGAAAAGAGCTTTAGTAACATTGATAGAAGGTTATAACATAGATTTATTTAGTATATAAAAAATTATAATTATGGCAATAAAACAACTAAAACCAGTTACACCCGCTTCTAGATTTGCTTCTAGACCCGATTTTACTGAGATTACTACCAGTAAGCCTGAGAAATCTTTGGTAAGAAAACTCAATAAAACAGGTGGAAGAAATAATAAGGGTAGAATTACATCTAGAAGAAGAGGTGGAGGGCATAAACGCAGTTATCGGATTATAGATTTCAAGAGAAATAAATTTGATATTGAAGCTAAAGTAGCAACAATTGAATATGATCCAAATCGTAGTG
>Ga0310121_10000456_pt1 | contig 44660 bp, 36 predicted proteins | sample CB27_Tmax_986_MG_FD_203504 | JGI IMG/M metagenome (GOLD analysis project Ga0310121, IMG submission 203504) | Marine microbial communities from Western Arctic Ocean, Canada - CB27_Tmax_986 | ecosystem: Environmental > Aquatic > Marine > Oceanic | place: Canada: Western Arctic Ocean | collected... | reverse complement strand
CGGCTCTGGCGTTGTACTCGATCCGGTATATCGAACACCGGATCGAGATCCTCTATGTCGACGAAGACCAGGTCGGTCAAGACCGGCATTACGTGCGGTTTTTCTATTTACTGCCTCTGTTTCCGGTGGGTTTCATCGGCACAATTCTGAGCACCAACTTGATTCCCTTGTACTTTTTTATGGAGGTCCTCACGGTCTCGCTTTTCTTCTTAATGGCCTATTTCGGCTACCGGGAACGTGTTCGTGTCGCGTTCATGAGCTTGTCGTGGGGGATCATCGGAGCACTCTTATTCTTGGCCGCGTCACTTTTAGTCTACGACCAGATTGGGAGTTGGGACATCTCCCAACTGGGCCAGATGGAAGGCACGCCGTTCGTAACCGGCACTATCTTTCTGTTTCTTGTCGGCCTCATGATGAAACTGGCCATTGTGCCATTTCACGTCTGGATGCCTTCGGTTCACGCGGAACATCCCACCTGCATCGCGGGCCTTCTCGCCGTCTACGCGAATCTGGCTATTTATGTCCTAATCCGCGTTGTGGTACTTCCGCTTGGAAATGACTTCCAACAGTTTGGTACACCACTCATGCTACTCGCGCTTGTGACCATGGTCTATGGGTCTCTGCTGACCATGGCGCAAACCGACATCAAGCGACTTGCCGCTTGTTCTACCATCAGCCAGATCGCGTATTCCGTCCTTGGCCTTGGCGCGTTAACAAGCAGCAGTGTCCAAGGCGGAATGTTCTTCTTTCTTAGCCACATCATGGGGAAGACGGTCTTTTTCTCAACCGCTGGCATTGTCGTCTACGCCACCGGTATCCGTGACATGCGACAGATGGGAGGCCTCGCGAGACAAATGCCCGTAACTGCTGCCCTCTGGATCGTAGGGTGCATGATGTTGTCCGGGTTTCCCCCATTCAGCAGCTTCACGGCCGAGTGGATTATGTTCTCCGGAATCTTCGAAAAGGGTGTGTTGAGCGGTCCGTTTGGCATTGCGATTGCCCTTACGGGGGTAACCGCAATCTCGTTGACCGTAGCCTACTCGTTCAATGCAGCTCGGCAGATCTTCTTCGGCCCGTTAAACCCCGTTCTTGAAGCCAAGAATCTATCGGATCCACCACTCTTGATGACGGTCCCCCTAGCGATCATTGCCATCGCTTCAATCATTCTAGGGATCTTCCCCCAACCCATAATGAACCTGCTTGACTCGGTCCTCGGTGACCTTTAGTCGACAACCTCATCCTCAAGAGCCAGGTCTTCAGCACCAGTAGTCTTCTCGGGAAGATCTTTCTCGGCTAGGCGGGCAAGCGAGACCACACGGTCCTTTTTGCCGATTTCGATCAAGCGTACACCTTGCGTCACGCGACCAATGGGCCGGATATTACCCATTACCATCCTGATGATCTTCCCTTGCTCGGTGATGAGCATCATTTCGTCATCCTGCTCGACATATGCAACGCCGGTGACACGACCGTTCCTCTCACTCGTTTGGATGTTTTTAAGACCGAGGCCGCCCCGAGCCTGCACGCGATATTCGTCCAACTCGGTTCGCTTGCCGTAACCTCGAGCCGTAACAGTTAAGAGCATGCCACTCGGTTTTACTACCGTCATCGCGACCACTTCATCGTCGCCGCGTAGGGTAATACCGCGGACACCTTGCGCTGTTCGACCCACAGATCGCACATCAGTTTCTTTAAAGCGGATCGCCTTACCCGCCCGCGTGCCAATGAACAATTCCTCTTTTCCATCAGTCAACTCGGCGCCGATCACAGCATCTCCAGATTTAACCGACATCGCAATAATCCCCGTCACCATCGGTCGCCGATACGCTCGAAGATCTGTTTTTTTTACGACCCCCCGTTTTGTTCCCATGATCACAAACCGCTCACCCTCTTCCTCCGGCCAATGTCGAACAGCCTGAAGAGTGGCAATCCGCTCACCGGGAGCCATCCTAACCAGATTGGCAATCGCTTTACCTTTTCCAGCGGGACCTACATCAGGAATCTCGTACACCTTCAACCAATACACACGCCCCCGGTCAGAAAAGATCAAGATATATGCATGCGTTGAGGCCACAAACAGCTGAGTAAGGAAATCCTCGTCTCGTGTCCGCATCCCCAAGCGGCCTTTCCCTCCGCGACGTTGGTTTCGGTATTCCGTTAACGCCGTGCGTTTGACATATCCAGTATTACTGACCGTGATTGCCATGTCTTCCTCAGCAATCAGATCTTCCACACGAAAATCACCAGCTGCTTCAATAATTTCAGTGCGCCGTTCGTCTCCATGTCTCGCTGAAATAGTCTGAAGTTCGCTGACTACCATACCCATCAACTGTTGTTCACTCTCCAAGATTGCTCTGAGTCGCTCAATCGTTTTCAACAACTCCGTAAGTTCATTGATGATTTTCTGTCGTTCCAAACCGGTAAGACGCTGGAGTTGCATGTCTAGAATGGCTTGAGCTTGAATCTTGGTCAGGGAAAACTGGTCGATCAGGCCAGTTCTGGCTTCAGGGGGGTTCTTGGCGTCACGAATTAGTCGGATAACAGCATCCAGCTGATCCAGAGCAATTTTCAGGCCCTCGAGGATGTGGGCGCGGGCCTCGGCCTTACGCAATTCGAATCCCGTTCGGCGCCGCACCACCTCCCGGCGGAATTGGACAAAGTGTTCAATTACATCAACTAACGGCAGCACCCTCGGTCGGCCAGCGACAATGGCGAGTAAGATGATGCCAAATGAGGTCTGAAGCGCTGTGTGCTTAAATAGATTATTGAGGACAACCTCCGGTAGTTCCCCGCGACGGAGTTCGATAACAATCCGCATTCCTTGACGGTCTGATTCGTCGCGCAAGTCCGTAATGCCTTCGATCACCTTTCTGTTTTTGAGTTCAGCGATCTTCTCAAGCAACCTCGCTTTGTTTACTTGATACGGGATCTCCGTCACTATGATCGATTGTTTGCCACCATTTTTTTTCGGGTCTTCGACCGATGTGCGAGCACGCATCAGCACACTACCCCGACCGGTTTTATAAGCCTCGGCAATTCCAGCTCGACCAACTATGAATCCTCCAGTCGGAAAATCTGGTCCGGCTACGAGCCGAAGCACGGAGCGCGTGCGCTCCTCGGGTGATTCTTCGGGATGCTCCGAGACCCAAACAACAGCATCCGCCACCTCCCTCATGTTGTGCGGTGGGATGTTAGTCGCCATCCCGACTGCGATACCCGACGATCCATTCACCAACAAGTTGGGGTACGGAGCCGGAAGAACGGTCGGCTCTTCCGTGGTTTCGTCGTAGTTGGGAACAAAGTCAACAGTTTCCTTATCCAGGTCTGCCATCAACTCGTCAGCCAAGTGCTGAAGTTTGGCCTCCGTGTATCGCATGGCTGCTGGAGGGTCGCCGTCGACCGATCCAAAATTACCTTGTCCGTCCACCAACATGTATCGCATGTTGAAGTCTTGGGCCATACGGACCAGAGTGTCGTAGATACTGGCATCTCCGTGGGGGTGGTAGCTCCCCATCACTTCGCCAACAATCTTCGCGCATTTGCGATAAGCCCGGTTCGACGTCAGCCCCATGAGGCGCATGCCATAAATAACGCGCCGGTGCACGGGCTTTAACCCGTCCCGCACGTCAGGAAGTGCTCGCCCAATGATTACGCTCATGGCGTAATCCATGTACGAGTTCCGCATTTCGTCTTCGATATTGACCGGGATGGTTTTAAATTCAGTGTCGGACATAAGGTGACGGCGGGAAATCCCTATACGTCAAGATTCTTGACGTCGAGCGCGTTATCCTCGATGAATTTACGTCTGGGTTCGACGTGATCTCCCATCAAGGTGGTAAACATCAGGTCAGCCTCGGCATGATCCTCGGCCCTTACCTGAAGAAGGGTTCTTGCCTCTGGCTTCATCGTGGTTTCCCAGAGTTGATCGGGGTTCATTTCTCCCAAACCTTTGTAACGATTCACTGCTACGCCACGTTTTCCAGCAGTGATAAAAAAGTCGATCAGTTCGTCAACCGACCCAATCTCAACATCTTTGGTTTTGTCTTCCTCGACCGGACCGCCTTCACCGTCCCTCGCTGGAACAGTGGACACAATCAGTGGACCGTCCAGAGCGCGAACATCGCTATCTTCAAAACTGTCAAGCAGGGCTCGGTATTCAACAGACGTCACGAAGTCAACGCCTACAGTATGGCGACGGGGATATCCACCTGTTCGGTCTTCAACCTGCACAACGAATGCGTTATGCTCTTCATCCGTTCCCACTGATACAGTCCGGTCGGCTGACCTTAATTCACTAGCCAGACCTTCAGTCGCGGCTTTATCAGCGAAAAACCCTCGATCTCGAGCCCCTCTCGATAGCAGCGCGGTAACCACGTCCCGGCTAACGCCACGACGTTCAACCACATGTATCAACCTGCGAAACGCCATAACCTTGTGAAGGACGTCTTCCAATTGGGACCCAGAAAATTCCCTCTTGTATTGTGGAAGACGTAGGGTTCTCGATTCACTTGCCCGGCGTATTAGCCAGCTCTCCAACGCCCGGTCATCCTTGATATAGGTCTCTGATCGACCCCGTTTTGCGCGATAGAGAGGGGGTTGCGCGATATAGATATGCCCATGCTCAATCAACGCGCGCATCTGCCTGTAAAAAAAGGTCAGCAGTAGCGTCCTAATGTGTGACCCGTCAACATCTGCATCGGTCATTACGATAACCCGGTGATATCGAAGCTTGGAGAGATCAAAACCACCTGCAGACTCACCCTCAACGACGTCCTTCCCAATCCCACAACCCAGCGCGGCAATCATTGTTCGAATCTCAGCACTGCCCAACATCTTTTCGGGGCGAGCTTTCTCTACATTAAGAATCTTGCCCTTGATCGGAAGTATTGCCTGAAAACGGCGGTCACGCCCTTGCTTCGCAGAACCACCTGCAGACTCCCCCTCAACAATATAGATTTCGCTCTGTGCGGGATCTCGCTCTTGGCAATCGGCCAACTTACCAGGCAGAGAACTATTGTTGAGAGCCCCTTGTCGCACGACCTCCCGAGCCCGTCTTGCCGCTTCCCGTGCTCGCGCCGCATCGATCGCCTTATTCACGACACGCTTCGCTACATCGGGATTTTCCTCACAAAAAGCACCAAGTTTGTCGTTGATAATTGCTTCTACAATGCCCTTGACTTCCGTGTTTCCAAGTTTTGTCTTCGTCTGTCCCTCAAACTGAGGTTCTGGAATCTTCACACTGACAACCGCAACTAGACCCTCTCGAATATCGTCGCCACTAACACTGTCTTTGAGATCTTTCGACAACTGGTTCTTGTTGGCATACGCATTAACGGTGCGCGTCAGAGCAGACCGGAATCCTGACAAATGGGTGCCACCTTCTTGCGTGTTGATGTTGTTGGCGAAGGAATACACCGTGTCCGCGTAACCATCATTCCACTGTAAAGCTATCTCCGCCGTAATTCCGTCCCGGTTACCCAGCATGTAGATTGGCGGTTGATTTACAGCAGTCTTGTTTTTATTAAGGTGTTCAACGAAAGAAATAATTCCACCCTCATACTGAAACCGATGACTCTTCCCTGTTCGTTCATCGTTGATCGTGATCGTGACACCGGCATTAAGAAACGCCAGTTCCCGAAGCCGTTGCGAAAGGACATCAAAGCTAAACTCAACGGTTTCAAAGATGTCCTCGTCAGGTTTAAAGGTGATCTTGGTTCCGCGACGTTTGGTTGTGCCGATCACCTCAAGGCCAGTTGTCGGATGTCCCCGTTTATAGCTTTGGCCATACACTTGACCGTTTCGCCTAATTTCCAACTCCAGGGACATCGACAATGCATTAACAACTGAAATCCCAACACCATGCAAGCCCCCCGAAACCTTGTAGGTTTCGTTGCTAAACTTGCCTCCGGCATGGAGAACCGTCATTACGACCTCTGCTGCTGTTTTACCACTCTCGTGTTGGTCAACCGGGATGCCACGACCGTTATCACTCACCGTGACAGAATTATCAATGTGCACGACCACGCCGACATTGTCACAGTGTCCAGCAAGTGCCTCATCAATGGAGTTATCAACGGCCTCATAAACAAGATGATGAAGACCAGATGCACCGGTTGAACCGATATACATCGCCGGCCGTTTTTGGACAGCTTCAAGACCTTCGAGAATTTTAATGTTGTCGGCTGAATATTCGTTTACGGCGTCGGTCGACAGATTCACTACGGGTTCTCCAGGCACACCTGCCGAGTTAATATTCTCGTTTTCGAGTTGGCTCATCCCTTCGCTCTGTTAGGTGGTCACGTTGTCTACGTGTGGAAAATTTCGTCGTCACACACGCATTGGCATAATGACGTAGGTGTAATCACAACCCTCTGATCCCGCTGGCTTCATTACTGCCTGACTCGTCTCATCTTTAAGCAATAGTTGCACAGTGTCCGAATCAGTTACAGCCAGAAAATCAAGGACATATTTAGCGTTGAAACAAATTTCAACCTCTTCACCTGAATATTCAATAGCAAGACTTTCTGTGGCCTCGCCAACTTCAGGGCTACTAGAAGTAATTCCAAGTTGATTACTGCTTATTTGAAGCTTCACAGCTTGCGACCGCTCACTTGACAACAATGCAACACGCTTAACAACCCTGGTCACTCGGTCCCGATCAAACTCAATTGTTTTATCGTTTCCTGTTGGCACTACTCGCTCGTAAGCGGGAAACTGCGCATCGATCACCCGAGAGACAAGCTGCCTCCCATCAACATTGAAAAATAAGTGGTTCTCTCCTGGCACATACTCGACGGGGTTATCTCCCTCGGTTAATAGTCTGGAAAGTTCCCATAATGTTTTTTTAGGAAGAATCACCTGAGCTTTTTCTGCTTCACCAACTACATTCTCTCGTTCTGTCTCAACAAGTGCTAACCGATGGCCATCAGTTGCAACAAGTTGCATCTTGCCAGGCTGCAACAAAAATAAAGCGCCGTTCAAGAAGTAACGAGTATCCTCTCCTGTAATCGCAAATTGTGTTTTATTCACCATCTCGCGAAGCCCAGCGCGAGGTAATTTAACCGGTGTTTCATTAGGGATATCAGGAAGTGTTGGAAAATCTTCCTTTGGTAAAGTTTGCATCCTAGATTCAAACCGGTCGGCCGAAATCATGACAGACCCTTTTACTCCCTCTTTAATCTGAATCTCCGTCTCCGGTAACGACTTAACAATTTCATAGAGTTTCTTTGCTGGAATGGTTATTGAACCGCTCTTTACCACCGAAGCATTACTTTGACTACGAAGGCCAACTTCAAGGTCGGTTGCTAGTAGTTGAATAACCCCATCTTCTTCAGCCCTAATTAAAATATTTCCCAAGATGGGGATCGTATTTTTTCGCTCAATAATTCCCTGAAACAATTGGAGTTCTGGCAGTAGATCGTTCTTGCGAACAGTCAGTTCCATGTAACTGATGACCTCGGTAGAGGGAACAGTAATAGGGCGTTCATGTTAAAAGCATGAACGCTAAATAGTTAGTACAACTTCTTTTAAAGGTATATTAATTATAACAAGAATATAGGTCTGTTTAAAAGCCGATTTATGAATATAAATCTATATTTATCAATATCTTACAGTTGTAAATAATTGTTAGTAATCTTACAGATATTTACGACAACCTGTTAAGAACCAGCCATTCACAGGTATATCAGCAGGCTCATACTGTTGATGCTGTGGATAAACTAAAACCTAACCTGTATTTTGATTAAATCTTTTACTTAAAAGACTCGAGAAAACTATCAATTTTAGTGTGGAAATCACGGTCAAGCTTCCGACGTCCTTCGATTTTTTTAATAGAGTGAATGACCGTGGAATGGTGTTTGCCGCCGAAGCTTTTTCCTATTTGGGGTAAAGAATTATTGGTAAGCGACTTGGAGAGATACATCGCAATCTGTCTTGGTAGGGTGACGGATTGTGAATTATTACGAGACTTTAAATCAGCCACCTTAAGTTGGTAATAATTAGCGATAAATTTTTGAATCATTTCAATTGATACATTTTGATCTGGGTCAAGAATATCGCGAAGGACATCTTGGGCAAGAGATAATGAGATCTCACTACCGGTTAAAGACGCATACGCCAACAAGCGGATAAGAGACCCTTCAAGTTCTCTAATGTTAGAACGTATCCGTCCTGCAATATAAAGCGCGACCTCGTCAGCCAGGGGCACACCCTCGGCGGCAGCTTTTTTCTTAAGAATGGCAACTTTTGTCTCAAGATCTGGGGGTTGGATATCAGCAATTAGGCCCATCTTGAAACGTGAGCTAAGGCGCTCTTCAAGTGAAGGAATCTCATGGGGGGGGCAATCACTACTTAGGATAATTTGTTTTTGTGCATCATAAAGGGAATTAAAAGTATGAAAAAACTCAGTTTGTGTTCCCACTTTCCCAGCGAGAAACTGGATGTCATCAACAAGAAGAACATCAATGGTTCGATAACGCTCTCTAAACTCTAAAATCCTGTCGTAACGAACAGCGTTAATCATTTCATTCATAAAACGTTCTGAAGAGATATAAGTTAATTTAACCTGATCGTTTTGGGCTAAGAGATATTGGCCAATAGCGTGCATTAGGTGCGTTTTTCCAAGTCCAACGCCCCCATACAGAAATAGCGGGTTATAGGATCGAGAGGGAGCCTCGGCGACAGCTAAAGAGGCAGCGTGTGCGAATTGGTTTGATGAGCCAACAACAAAGGTGTCAAAGCTGTATCGAGGATTTAGTCCTCGTGGCCTAGAGACCTTTTTTATTGGTTCCTCCAATAAAGGGAGCACTGGTTTTTCGCTGGGTTGATTGGAACCAGTTTCGGTCTTGGTTGAAAAGGTAATCTCGAGGTTTTCTCGACCTATCTCGGTAAGAACCTCTTTAAGCACTCCGCCATAATGCTTTGTGAGCCAATCACGAAAAAGACCATTTGGCACGCGAATTTGTAGTTCCTCACCAGTATCTCCAATGAAACTTGTTGGTTTGAACCAGGTATAAAAACTGTGCCGGTTAACTTTTGTTTCAACTCTCGATAATATTTCGTTCCAGATGTTTGTTGTCATATCAACCGGCGAGAAACACTGAATCTTCGCCCCTTTTAAAACAAGGAAAACCTAAAACTTGAAGCAAAAAATTGCTTTAAAACCTACTAAAATACAGATGTTTACAAATCTGCATGACCATGGGCACTGATTTTGTGGCAAAAATTATAAATTTCCACAATTTCTTCCACAGTTGTGGAAAACCTATAAAAACAGTCTGATCGTCATGATTTAGGTCGGCGAATGTAACACACCCTTCTAAGTCAGGCAATTGACAGAAAAACTAACAGCTAAAGTTGGGAATTGCTCAAGTGGCGTCACTCTTGGTTGGGGCATCGTTGACACTTGGGAGACGGCTTCGATATCATAGTAAGTTCTCGTTCGGTGTAGGAACTGACTGGTTTCACCGGCGTAGGAACGGAGATCGGACCGAATGAAGCGCACTTATCAACCAAACTGCCGCCGGAGGAAACGGACTCACGGATTTAGGAAAAGAATGAGTACAAAGAACGGCCGCCGGATTTTAAGTAGTCGCCGTGCCAAAGGGCGAAAGCGGTTGACAGTCTCTTAAACTGTTATAATTAAACAACTTAATATCAGTGGAAAACACCCTGTCAAGCCGAGACCGCGTTCGGCAGAGGTCAGAGTTTCTGCGGATACAAGAGCAGGGCGGTCGGGTGCGGGGAAGACACCTCACGCTTTTTGTGCTTCCCAACGACTTTGAGGTCACCCGGCTTGGAATCATTGCTACGCGCCGCCTAGGTGGTGCGATAAGGCGAAATCGTTCAAAACGTATGATCCGTGAAATGTTTCGGCTAAATAAAAGCGAATACGAAGGCTTCGCCTTGGACATCGTTGTGTTGCCACGCCCTGGATTCTCCGATAAAACGTTTAACGTTCTTCAAGCTGACTATCTCAATACATTGAGACGATATGCACGTTCCAAATAACACCTCAGGCGCAGCGGAAAGCATAGCTTGCGCTTCTACACAGGTGCTTCTTTGGCTAGTAAGAATATATAAACTCTTTTTTTCGCAACTATTTACAGGATCTTGTCGATTTGTGCCATCTTGTTCGTCATATGCTGAAGAGGCGCTGATTAAGCATGGAACAGTGAGAGGTGGTTGGTTGGCTGTTATGCGACTCGCACGCTGTCACCCATTCTGTGAGTCCGGTCTTGACCAGGTGCCGGAACCTCGGCGGCCCCAGCAACACTAGATAGCGAGACCAGCATCGTATGGAGAAAAGAGTTCTCCTCGCCGTTTTTTTGTCGTTTCTGGTGCTTTATGGCTACCAGAGTTTTCTTGTGCCTCCCCCGTCTAATCCGCCACCGATGGTGGAGACGCAGGAGGGGCAGGTCTCCCAAGCGTCAGAACCTCCCTCTTTACAGCAGACCGACGCTGGGTCTGGACAGGTAAATCGTTCTCAGGAGAGCCAAGTAGCGCCGGCAAACAGGCCCGCACCAGAACCGGTCGTTTCTGACGTTGAGCCACGGGATATAACCGTTGAAAGTGATTTTTTTCGGGCCGTCTTTTCTAACCGAGGCGGAGAGCTCGTTAGCTGGGCACTTAAGGAGTATCTCACTGGGGGCCAACCGGTTGAACTGGTTTCCAGTGATTTTCAGGCAGGAGAGGTGTGGCCATTTACTGTTAGATTTGACGATGAAGATCTGACCCATTTAGCTGACCAAGCCCTTTATCGACCAAGTTCTGCTGGGTTAAGACTGAGTGGCCAAACGGAAACTCTGACCTTCGAGTATCAGGATGCGGGTGGATTTTCGATCCGTAAGACCTACGCGTTTGACCCAACGGTCAGTCCCTACGTACTCAGGCTGACTGTTGACGCTAAGCTGGGACAGCAGAATCTTCAGCCTGCTATCCAGTGGGGGCCCGCTCTGGGTGGAGCAGAAGCTCAGGCAAGTAGGTTTGTGTACCGCCAACCCAACGGCGGAGTTATGTATGGGCGTATTTCCGAAGGCGGTGTTTTTGAAGAACCGTCGATCGAAAGGTTCGATCGAGCGGATGCCGTAGAACGACCTTCGCGAGAGGGCCTGCTTGATTTCGTTGGTGTGGACAATCATTACTTCATCGCTGCTGCCTTGCCTCAACAACAGCAGGCTACTGTCACCTACCGTCCTGTTCAACTGTTACCAGATTCGGCGGGCGGAGAGGTCCGTGACCTCATGGCTTTTGAATTAGAGATGCCGACTGGCATAAATGACCTCGCTTTCTTTATTGGTCCAAAGGATTTTGATCTTCTTGAGCAGGCCTCAGGACCGTTGGTGAGATCGATTGATTTTGGTTTTCTTTCCGTTCTTGTCGTGCCGCTGCACCGCTCCCTGAAATGGATGTATAGCTGGGTGGGCAACTACGGCTTCGCCATCATTTTCTTAACGATTTTAGTCAACATCATCATCTTTCCGCTGCGGCACAAGAGTGTAGTTTCCATGCGAAAGATGGCGGAGCTTGGGCCCAAGATGAAGGCGATCCAGAACCGCTACGGGTCTCTAAAAGCGACTGATCCAAAAAAACAACAAATGCAAAAAGAAATCATGGAGTTGTATAGCAAGAACGGGGTGAACCCCGTTGCAGGCTGTCTACCCATGATTCTGACGATGCCGATTCTCTTTGCGTTCTATCGGCTCTTGTCTATGGCGATTGAAATCCGAGGAGCGCCTTTTACTCTTTGGATCACAGACCTGTCGGCTCACGATCCACTCTATGTCACACCGGTTATCATGGGAGCCTCGATGCTGTTTCAGCAGCGACTCACGCCGAGTCAAGCTGATCCAATGCAGCAAAAAATCATGATGTTCATGCCGGTGATGTTCACGTTTTTCTTTCTCTGGGCGCCAAGTGGCTTGGTGATCTACTGGCTGACGAGTAACTTGTTTGGAATCGGGCAGCAGCTTGTGACCAATCGCATTATTGGACAGCCAACCGCGCGAGCCGTCAAGCCACCAGCGGAAGGGCGGGTTAAGAATAAGAAGGGATCAGCGGAGAAGGCTGATAATCCTATAGAGCCGAAGTGAGGATGATGTGACAGACGATTTCAGCACTAGGATGATCGAGTTTATTGAAGAGGTTACCAGCGCGATGGGGCTCTCGGCGGGAGTCTCGCTTGAGCCGCTCGAAGACGGAACTAGGATTGTGATTGTCGGCGAAAGTTGTGAGGTTTTGGTGAAGCGTAAAGCTGCGGCACTTGATGCTCTGCAGCATTTGGTTAATGCAGCTTTTCGACGTGACCACCCCGGCCGCCACATAGTCGTTGACTGTCTGGATTATCGAAAAACGAAGGATGCTGAGTTAAGAGAGACAGCAAAGTTACTCGCTGAACGCGCCAGAGAAACAGGCCTCCCGCAGGAGATTGGTCCGTTAAATCCGTATGCCCGCCGAATCGTGCACCTGGCGCTCGCGGAAGACCCGCTCGCAGCGTCCGAGAGTATCGGTGACGCATTCATGAAAACCGTCGTCATTACGTCGGAGGAGTGAGTCGAAAAAGACCCTAGGGATTGGTCTTGCAGTTTTACCCACAGGTCCCATCATGTACGTGCCCGACGACACGATTACGGCTGTGGCTACGCCTCCAGGACCTGGAGGGATTGGGATCGTTCGTATTAGTGGGCCTGATGCGGCCACGATAGCTCGGGCGATCTTGCTGCGCACTCCTCCGCTAGAGCCTAGGCTTGCGACGGTGACTTTGGTTGTCTCAGGTGGAGAGAGCCAGCCGATCGACCGTGTTCTGGCCACTTATTTTCCTGCACCTAAATCGTACACCGGAGAAGACGTGGTCGAAATCAGTGCCCATGGTAGTCCCGTCCTACTTCGACGCATTGTCGAACTGGCGGTGAGTGCGGGGGCAAGGCTTGCTGAGCCCGGAGAGTTTACCCTGCGTGCTTTCGTGAACGGACGAATCGACCTCGTGCAGGCTGAAGCCGTCCATGATCTCATCAACGCAGTAACGCCACTCCAAGCTCGGGCGGCGTTCGATCAACTTGAGGGAACAATTACCACACAGATTTCAGAAATAGAGAGTGCGTTGTTCGATCTTGTTGTCCGGCTGGAAGCGTCGATTGATTTTTCTGAAGAGGGGTATCACTTTGTGGACGCTGATGAAGCAGGAACCTCCATTCGGCAACTTATAAAGCGAACGGAACAACTCTTGGTTGACGCACAGCGCGGTCGTCTAATTCGTGAGGGTGGCCAAGTTGTGGTTCTTGGGAAGCCGAATGTTGGCAAGTCCACACTATTTAATCTACTGCTAGGAAGTCCACGCGCCATTGTGACGGAGGTGGCTGGAACGACACGGGATCTCTTGGCCGAAACACTTGATTTGAACGGCATCCCAATAACATTGGTCGACACCGCCGGCATTCGCTCCACCGGGGACGCTATCGAATCCGAAGGTGTTCGCCGTGCGAAGGCGGCTTTGAAAGTAGCGCGCATGGCCATCGTCGTTCTTGACCGGTCCCGACCGCTAGAGAAAGAAGATGCAGAACTGATGGCAGATACAGCTACTCTCCCCCGCCTCTTGGTGATTAATAAAACTGATCTGCCGGCGGCTTGGACTGAGATCGATGGAAACGGGGGCGCCGCTTTAAACACCGCACTTCCCGTTTCCCTGCTCAAGGACTCGCGCGACGCAGTGACTCGGGTATCCGCCACGATCACGAAGAGGCTTCTGGCCGGTGAAGAACTTCGAGACCCACCTGCGATAACGAATCTGAGGCATATAGAGTTACTTGAGCAAGCTCAGGGGGCTTTACTTCTGGCCGCGGATGCAGCAGACGCAAAAGCCCCAGAGGAATTTCTACTTTCTGACTTGGTTGATGCGCAACGGGCGCTCGGAGCCGTGACTGGGCAACGGACTCCAGACGATGTGCTGAATCGAATTTTTTCGGAATTCTGCATAGGAAAGTAGGCTGTGTTGAATCGCCGGTGAGATGGATGCACTATGCAAGGACAAAACTTAAGAGCGTTCAAAGGGGTGCAAGTCCAGAGGCAACTCTCTGACTCGGCAAACGGTGTTTAAGCGCGTATGAGGGATTACGACGTCATTGTTGTCGGCGCAGGACATGCGGGCTGTGAAGCGGCGTATGCCTCAGCGCGTGTCGGACTCAGGGTGGGACTCTGCACTCTTTCAACCGACACGGTAGCTCACATGCCATGTAACCCAGCGGTGGGGGGTACGGCCAAGGGGCACCTTGTGCGCGAGATCGATGCACTCGGAGGCTTGATGGGTCGAGCGATCGACGCTACAGGCATTCAATTCAAACTCTTAAACCGAAGTCGAGGACCTGCTGTTTGGTCTCCTCGTGCGCAAGCCGACAAGCGACGCTATGGCAACTGGATGAAGGAAGAATTGAACCGTGAGTCTGGAATCGAGTGGATTATTGGAAGAGCCGGCTCGATACTGATTAAGGATGGTGTGGTTGCCGGGCTCCGCCTTGAGGGCGATAGAGAAGCCGAAAGATTTAACTGTCGAGCTCTAATCGTTACCACGGGGACCTTTCTCAATGGCCTAATTCATATCGGTCCTGAAACGCATTCAGCCGGCCGACATGGAGAGCCCGCATCCCGAGATTTGGCTGAGTCGCTGAAATCACTTGGTCTTCGGTGGGGACGGCTCAAAACCGGTACGCCACCGCGGCTGGACCGACGCAGTATCGACTTCGACCAATTTGAGAAGGCTCCCGGAGATGATCCACCCACACCCTTCTCGTTTCTGACAGATGTTCTTGACCAACCGCAGGTTCTATGTCACCTGTTGCATACGACTGACAGAATTCATAGTTTGGTGCGGTCGAATATCGAGAAGTCACCACTCTACAACGGAAAAATTAAAGGAATTGGACCGCGCTACTGTCCTTCATTGGAAGATAAAGTCATGCGTTTTCCCGAGCGAGAAAGACACCAGATTTTTTTGGAACCGGAAGGTCTGGACGTAGACGAGATCTATGTCAATGGATTTTCGATGAGTCTTCCTCGCGAGGTTCAGGCGGACATAGTTCACGCCGTTCCTGGTTTGGAAGATGCCGTCATGATGCGTCCAGGTTATGCCGTCGAGTACGATTTTGTACAGCCAACAGAACTCCACCCCACTCTCGAAACGAAAAAAATTGGCGGGCTATTCCTCGCCGGCCAGATCAACGGCACATCAGGTTACGAAGAGGCGGCCGCCCAAGGGATTCTTTCAGGTATTAACGCAGCATGCTTGGTCCGAAGACGAGCACCGATTGTTTTAGGACGAGACCAAGCCTATATCGGTGTTCTTGCTGATGACCTGACGACAAAAGGTTGTCTTGAGCCTTATCGCATGTTCACTTCGCGTGCTGAGTACAGACTACTTCTTCGGATTGACAATGCTGACTTGCGGCTCACGGAGATTGGACGGACCGAAGGCCTTGTGGATGAAGACAGGTGGTTGCGGTTTAAAGATCGTCAAGCGCGATTTAGACGGAACATGGCGACCGTGAGGAAAGCTGTAGTCACCGTAAACGGTGGCAAGCGTATGCGAGCTGAACAGGCTTTGCGTCGACCAGAACTTCGACTCCAAACTCTTGTTGATCAGCAAGAGCTCACTCTGGAGTCTGACGACAGTCAATCAGGAATCGACTTTGCAACGATTGAGACTGAGTTTAAATACGCGGGCTACCTTAAGCGCCAGCATGCGACGGTTGAACGGAGTCGGCGACAAGAAACCCGTTCAATTCCGAACGATTTTGCCTATTCTGGTATTCCAGGCCTTTCCAACGAAGTGGTGGAACGGCTTTCGGAGATTCGCCCGAGAACACTGGGCCACGCTCTACGCGTCCCAGGTGTGACACCTGCGGCCGTGGCGGTGATTGGGAGTTATCTTGGTCGGCAAAGTAGAAAATCAGCTTGATCGAGAGAACTGGTCTTCGGCATGACAAAGAGTATCGCTGTTATCAGAGACCGCATTGAAAGACGTGCCGAGCGCGCCGGAATCAAGTTGACAGGCGATGTTGTCCTTAGGCTCAGTGAATACGTAGAACTTCTTCGAAAATGGAACGCGCGTATCAACCTGACCGGTCTAGACGACAAGGATCGCGGTCTTGACAGATTGATTATTGAGCCGTTGGTGGCGGCTGCGCACCTGCCGGACAAGGGAACGGCGATAGACATCGGGTCGGGTGGAGGCTCGCCGGCAATCCCCCTGAAGCTAGCTTGTCCGGGGTTGTTCCTTCGAATGGTGGAATCGAAGATCCGAAAGGCGGCTTTTCTCCGCGAGGCCTGTCGGTATCTTGAAATCTCAGATGTTGAAGTTGAGACAGGCAGATATGAAGCGCTGTTGTCTCGCCCGGAATTACATGAAGCGCACGACGTATTGACAATGCGAGCGGTTCGAATGAACCCGGGTTCTCTTCGGAACCTGCAAGCGTTTGTAAAACCACACGGGGTATTGGGTTTGTTTCGCAGGAGCTCTGCGAAGGACGAAGCGGTACTCGGCTTAGAGCCGCCGCTAATCGTGCGGAGCAGACATGCGTTGGTAGGTTCGCTGAGGAGCGAATTGGTGGTGTTGGAAAAGCAGAGTCTCTGACGTTAAAAGCGAAAATAAAGCGAATGTACGGCGTCGATGCAGAGTTGCAGAAGGGCTAAAGCCTATTAGCGCGAAGGGAGTGACCAAAGCCACGACTTTCAAACGATCTCTGTTCCTATTTTTTACCGCTATTCGATGTCCTGGACGCGGTCCCGAAGCCACTGCCAGAGAAGGGGAAGCTGGTGCGCGTCGTGAAACCACGACTCTCGCCAGCCGTCAGCATGACATGGTGCTTTATCGAGGACGCGAAGACAGGAAACCCCCTAGGCTTGGTCCCCTGCGACGCGCTAGCATTTGTTGCGGTAAGGGGCATACGTAGGGAGGTAACGTAGTAATTGAAACCGTCCACGCGGAAGGGAACGCAACGAATCATGGACGGACGAACACTAGGAGACGACGCCGTGGACGATAATGACTTTTTTCACAACGACGACGAGATGCGGACTGTCGTGATGGCTGTCGCCACAGAAGTCTGGGCTGAACTCCAGAAGCACTTCTAGCGGGGGACCCACAAGGAGGCTTAAGTTCGCCCTCGTTCTGAATAGGGACTTTCACGTGGGCCGAGGTGAGAAGGGTTTGCACCGAGTTGTATTTCTTTGTTCGACGATAGGTTCCACGAGTAGCCACTACTTTACCTTTGAGTTGAGAGTGTTCCACGTGGAACACCTTGACCAGATATAACGTCAGGTGTAAAATGACAAGAAATACGCCAGTTACCCTAATGACCTAAATATTATAGGTCATTCAACATAATAACTTGATTAGGTTGTCGGGGTGAGTTAATGATTTTTTGGGTTATCCCATGAAAAGAATCGTTGCGATTGCAAACCAAAAGGGCGGCGTTGGAAAGACGACGACTGCGATTAATCTCGCAGCGTCTCTAGCGTTGGCTGACCAGTCGGTCTTACTAGTGGACCTTGACCCGCAGTCGAATCTTACCAGCGGGATCGGACTTAAGAATGAGGCAGTGTCGGGACGAACTGTTTATCACGCCCTCACGTCTGACACCCCGCCGACTTTGGATAGTTACGTGATGCCGACGGCGGTGAGCGGCCTTTCCCTTATTGCCGCTGACCGCAATCTGACTGGCGCCGAGGTTGAGTTGATCAATCTTCCTCAGCGCGAGTTCAGACTCCGACCACTTCTTGAACAGGCGCGGTCGAAGTTTGATTTCGTGTTTATCGACACGCCGCCGTCACTAGGGTTGCTGACACTGAATGCGTTAACAGCTGCTGACGAAATTCTAATTCCCCTCACGTGCGAGTACTTTGCTCTTGAGGGCGTAGCGGAATTAATGACGACTCTTGACCGTGTTCGTGGATCGCTTAATCCGGAACTGGGCATCGCTGGAGTGTTATTGACGATGGCCGACAGCCGGACAAATTTGGGCCGCCAGGTGGCTCACGAGGTAAGGTCTTTTTTTAAAGACCGTGTGTTTAAGACCACGATTCCAAGGAATATCCGCCTTGGCGAAGCTCCAAGCCACGGACTGCCAGCGATTCTATACGACGTCCGATCCAAGGGTGCCGAGGCATATATAGCTTTGGCTCGAGAGATACTGACCAGGGGCTCAACAGCAGATTCTGGCCCTCCGGAAACTAGCACGGGAAATTATGATGCCTGAAAAACGCCCTGCGCTTGGACGTGGGTTGAGCGCTCTAATTCCAGACACGGCGCCAGCGCCGCAGCCTGAGTCAGAGGCTCACCCAAGTGAAGTCGACCTCGACCTCCTTCAACCTAATGCGGAGCAGCCTCGGACTGATATGGATGAGGCGCGGCTTGATGAATTGGCGCGGTCCATTAAGGCCAGCGGAGTCATACAACCGATTTTGGTCAGGCCAGTTTCTGGCGGCGGGTACGAGATTGTTGCGGGTGAACGCCGATGGCGCGCAGCCCAGCGAGCCGGGCTGATGCGGGTTCCGGTTAACATAAGAAACGTGCCGGCTGATAAACGTCTAGAAATTGCTCTGGTGGAAAATATTCAGCGAGAAAACCTGAATCCCATCGAGGAAGCTCGAGCTTATCAGAGACTAACTGACCAATTTAACCGTACCCAGGAAGAGGTCGCCCAAGCGGTGGGAAAGGACCGAGCCACGGTTGCCAATTACCAGCGATTACTGACACTACCGTCAGAGGTGCAGGCCGAAGTGGCCGGTGGGCGACTGAGTATGGGTCATGCCCGTGCTCTCATTGGATTGCCTGATTCATCGACGCAGCGTCGGCTTGCACGAGATGTTCGGTCACGCGACCTGTCGGTTCGAGAAACAGAGGCGCTAGTAAAAAAGATGCTAGCTCCGAAGACCACGACAGACCCGAAGCCGGAGAAAGACGTCCACGATAGAGCAGCGGAAGAAGAACTGCGCCTCAAGTTCGGAACCCGCGTGAGTATAATCCGGTCGAGGCATGGAGGGCGGATTGAAATCCAGTTCGCTTCAGAAGCGGAACTCCTGCGCTTGCACGAAGAACTCTCACGTGGCGCGGATTCCTCTGGATTAAGATGAAAGAGAAAGCGTCAAGGCTTGCGCCTTCTCCACTGCGAGTGGTATAAATTCTGCTTGCCCTGCCGCAAACAACCCCAGTGATCTGGTTATCCCCTCTCGAGATACCTTGGTCCTCGTGATAGGTGGTGACTGGGGTCACCAAAATCGGAGATGATGACGAATCGAGCCGCCGCAATTCGGTATGCACGGGCCCTGCTTGAAGTGAGCCAAAAGGATGCGGATCCGGAACAGGTGGGTCAGGATCTCTCGGGAGTTGTGACCGTGGTCACGTCCCATCCAAAACTCGGTCATATTTTTGTTAGTCCCGGTATTCCCGCAGCCCGGAAGAAGGCGTTGGTTAATGAGTTGCTTCCGAGCTTGGGTGGTCTCTCTCCGGTCACTAAACGCTTGCTAGTGTTACTTTCTGAACGGGATCGACTTTCCCTTCTCCGAGAGATATGCGAGGTCTATCAAGACAAGCTAATGGAGTTACGGAATATAGTTCGGGCTAGGATTACGACGGCATCGGAGCTGGAACTAGACAGCGTTGCGTCAATTAAAACCGCGCTGGAGGCAGCAACAGGTAAACAGGTTGAGGTTGAAGTTAGTGTCGACACCACCCTGTTAGGTGGCATAGTCACTCAGATTGGGAGCACCGTGTATGACGGGAGCGTCGCCGGTCATCTCGGTCGCCTCCGGCAGCGTTTGAGTACAGAAACGTAAAAATTAAGAAGGCAGCGGACCCCGAATTTATTGCTTAAGCGATTAACTAATTACTTACAATCCACGACTTACGATTTGCGACCCTCATGGATATCAAAGCAGACGAAATTTCAAAAATTATTAAGGATCAACTAGGCGACTATTCCCTCGATGTGGATGTCACGGAAGTTGGTACGGTCGTATCAGTTGGTGACGGTATCGCTCGGATTCATGGCATTGAGGGAGCAATGTCCACCGAAATGCTGGAGTTTCCAAATGGCGTGTATGGAATCGCACTCAATTTAGAGGAATCGAGTGTAGGAGCCGTTCTGTTGGGGGAGACCACGAAGATCAAGGAAGGCGACACCGTGAAACGGACGGGTCGCGTTATCTCGGTTCCGGTCGGTGACGAGATGATCGGCCGTGTGGTGGACGCTTTGGGTCAGCCAATAGATGGAAAGGGCCCAATCGCGACGAGTGAGACTGCACCCATTGAAAAGATTGCGCCCGGGGTCGTTGACCGGCAGCCAGTTAAGGAACCTCTTCAGACTGGCCTTAAAGCAATTGACGCCATGGTGCCCATAGGTCGTGGCCAGAGAGAGCTAATTATTGGTGACAGGCAAACCGGCAAGACGGCAGTTGCCGTGGACGCTATCATCAATCAAAAAGGGCTTGACGTCATATGCATCTACAACGCTATCGGACAGAAGCAGTCGACCATTGCACAGGTGGTCAGAACACTGGACGAGAATGGTGCGATGGATTACACGATTGTGGTGGCAGCGGCAGCATCCGATCCGGCCCCACAACTCTATATCAGTCCGTATTCGGCGTGTACGATCGGGGAGCACTTTCGGGATAGTGGCCGCCACGCGCTCTGCGTTTACGACGATCTTTCAAAACACGCACAGGCCTATCGTGAGATTTCATTACTGCTTCGGCGACCGCCTGGTCGCGAGGCCTATCCGGGGGACGTCTTCTATCTTCACTCGCGATTACTTGAACGGGCGGCAAAACTGAGCGCGGAACGAGGAGGCGGGTCACTGACGGCGCTCCCGATCATCGAGACGCAGGCGGGTGACCTGTCGGCCTACATTCCGACGAACGTCATTTCGATTACTGATGGACAAATCTTTCTCCAAAGCGACCTATTTCACCAGGGCATCCGGCCGGCAATCGACGTCGGTAATTCGGTGTCAAGGGTGGGAGGGGCCGCGCAGGTGCGCGCGATGAGACAAGTGGCTGGAACGCTACGGATAGATCTTGCGCAATTCCGTGAGCTGGAGGCATTTTCCCAGTTCGGCAGCGACCTCGATAAGGCAACTCAAAACCAGCTCAACAGAGGCCGGCGGTTGGTTGAGATCCTCAAGCAGTCGCAATATCAACCGTTGTCAGTGGAGCGACAAGTCTTGATTCTTTTTGCCGGTGCGAATGGATATCTCGACAACATCGAGGAATCGGACGTGTCCGACTATGAACGACAGCTCTACGAATTCTTTGAGGTTCGTCACTCCGCCATCATCGAAACGCTAAACGAGCAGAAAAAGATGGACGATGACCTCAAGACAGCGATTACCCAAGCTGTCGAAGAGTTCACTACACAATTCGTCGAAACTCGAAAAGGAGCTGTTGCTTAAACGTCATGCCTTCGCTTATTGACCTGCGGCGGCGGATTCGCGCTGTCAAGAACACCGAGAAAATTACCAAGGCGATGAAAACCGTCTCGGCCTCAAAGCTTCGAAGGGCGCAAGAACGAATAATGGGGGCAAGGCCGTTTGCGCGAGAAATGCAGAGGGTTTTGTATGGCCTATTAACTGGAATCGACGTAGTTGCGCATCCACTACTTGCACCGCCTGACCCAGGGTCGTCTGCATCTGCACTGCTGATCGTTATCACAGCCGATAAGGGATTGTGTGGCGGTTTCAATTCGGCGTTGTTGCGCAGGGCAACTGCCTATGTACAAGACGCCGATAACGAAGTGGCGTTGGCTCTGGTCGGGCGAAAGGGCCGTGACTTTTTCCGACGGCGCAAAATGGACGTGCGGTACGAGGAAGTCAACATCTTCAACGATTTACAGTACATTCACGCCCAAGCGGTTGCCGAAATGGCAATACAACAGTTCACAGGCAACCAAGTTTCAAGTGTGCACCTTTTATACAACGAGTTTAAGAGTGTCATCCAACAGAATGTAGTTGTTGAACAGCTCCTCCCGATTCCACGGCTAACACCTAGCGAGGATGGGACAGAAATGTTGGCAGAGTACTTGTTTGAACCAAGTTCCGATCAGATCTTCCAAACCCTGTTGCCTCAGCATGTAGAGGTGCAGATTTTTCGAGCGCTGTTGGAGTCTGCCGCGGCCGAGCATGCTGCCCGAATGACTGCAATGGATGCAGCTACTCGAAATGCAGGAGAAATGATCGATTCACTTACGCTTCACATGAACAAGGTTCGACAGGCGACGATCACCCGTGAACTAATCGAAGTGGTGTCGGGAGCACAAGCGCTTTGAGTGGACGGTATAACTAATAAACTAGAAGAGAGCCAGTGGCCTTCGGCATATCAAAATGGAACGTGCTCTCAAATTCATTTTGACTTCTGGCGATCGGAGACTTTGAGGAAATGGCAGCAGATACACAGATTGGCAAGATTGTCAGTGTCATTGGTCCAGTTGTTGACGTCGAGTTTGAAGGCGGACAGGTGCCTGCTATTTACAACGCGGTGAGGATTACCGGTGGCAGCGAAGAATCCAAGATCGATGTAATCGCTGAGGTTGAACAGCACTTGGGAGAAAATCGTGTTCGGGCCGTTGCCATGACGGCTACCGACGGTATGCAACGTGGAATGCTGGTAGTCGACACGGGTGCCCCAATCTCTGTGCCGGTCGGCCCGAACACGCTCGGGCGTGTGTTGAACGTACTCGGTGAGCCAGTGGATTTTCCGGATCGACCGGTGGAGACAGAAGAACGGTGGCCGATCCACCGACCAGCGCCTTCTTTAGAGGAGCAGTCGACTGAACTGGAGATGTTTGAAACCGGTATCAAAGTAATCGACCTGCTGGAACCTTATCTGAGAGGCGGAAAAATCGGTCTGTTCGGTGGCGCGGGTGTTGGAAAGACAGTGATCATTCAGGAACTGATTAACAATATTGCACTCAAACATGGTGGCGTGTCTGTCTTTGGCGGTGTTGGGGAGCGCACGCGTGAGGGGAACGATTTATGGCTTGAAATGCAGCAGAGCGGGATCGTTGATGCCAGTGATCCGGCCAAGTCAAGGGCCGCGTTGATCTTCGGCCAAATGACTGAACCGCCAGGTGCACGCCTGCGAGTTGCGTTGAGCGCCTTGACGGTTGCTGAGTATTTTCGCGATGTTGAAAACAAAGACGTACTGCTCTTCATCGACAACATTTTTCGCTTTACCCAAGCCGGTTCCGAAGTGTCAGCACTGTTAGGCAGGATGCCTTCGGCGGTCGGTTACCAACCCACGCTACTATCTGAGATGGGAGCACTTCAGGAGCGGATTACATCAACGAAAAAAGGATCGATCACATCCGTCCAGGCAATCTACGTACCAGCAGATGACTACACAGACCCAGCACCCGCAACTACCTTCGCGCATCTTGATGCCACCACCGAACTGTCGCGTTCAATTGCAGCACAAGGACTCTATCCGGCTGTTGACCCCTTGTCGTCAACGTCAAGAATCCTCGATCCTAGGATCATTGGGGAGGAGCATTATGCTGTTGCCCGTGAAGTTAAACAGGTACTTCAACGCTACAAGGACCTTCAAGACATCATTGCCATTCTAGGCATTGATGAACTATCTGAGGATGACAAACTCGCCGTGGAACGCGCTCGAAAGATCCAGCGTTTTCTCTCACAGCCATTTCATGTGGCCGAGCAATTTACCGGCTCGCCAGGGAAATATGTTCCCATTAATGAGACCATTCGCGGTTTTAAGGAGATTGTCGAAGGGAAGCACGACGAAATAGCTGAGCAGGCGTTTTTGATGGTTGGAACAATAGATGACGCACTAGAAAAAGCCAAGAAAATGAAGGAAATAGCGTAGTCGGGACAATACATGACGCTTGCAACGCATCTGACTCTTGAGATCGTGACACCCGATCAAACGGTGGTGCGCGAGGCGGTAGACGAAATTCAGATTCCAGGTTCAGAAGGCTACCTTGGGGTTCTTCCGGGGCATACTCCCTTACTTACGAGTCTTCAAGTCGGAGAGTTGTGGTTTCGCCAGGGCGACGACACATCTTACGTCTCGGTTGCATTTGGGTTCGCAGAAATTCGTCCAGATCGTGTGACCATTCTGGCCCAAATCGCCGAGCGGGCAGAAGATATAGACACTGACCGGGCACACGAGGCTGAGCACCGTGCTAGAGAGCGCCTAGCCAAAAGTGTCGAGGACGTCGATTTCGAGCGAGCACGAATTGCCGAGCTGAAATCGCTCGTCCGGTTGCGGGTGGCCTCAAAAATAGAAACGCGTTCAGTCTAAAACAAATGCGATGCCTCGCCTGGCAACAGGGCCCGTGAGCTCATGCAGATATCTTGGGCGGCTCGGACCGACCGTGGCCTAAGTCGATCCCAAAACGAAGACAAATATTGCGCCAGACCAGACTTGGGACTGTTTGTTGTCGCCGACGGTATGGGGGGCCATGCGGGCGGAGAAATTGCCGCTGGACTGGCGGTCGACCAAATTCGGCAAGCCATTGAGACAACCGCAGGTCTTAGCCGTGACGATTCTTGGCCCATGCCATTTGATATCCGATCCGGTATTGATGGAAATCGTCTGCGGGTTGGCTTAACGATGGCTAATGCTCGGATCGCTCAGGAGATTAAGGGATTTGAGAAACTGCGTGGGATGGGAACGACAGTTGTGGCTATTTTGGTCACCGGTTGTAAAGTAGCGCTCGCGAATATTGGCGACAGTCGGGCGTATTTACAGCGCGGAGCCTCTTTAAGGCGGCTCACAAAGGATCATTCCTGGGTTGAAGAACAAATTCGTGCCGGGACGCTTACCGAAGCCGCCGCCCGTCACCATCCGTGGCGAAACATTGTGACGCGTGCATTGTCAGGCTGTGATGAACTTCTAATTGATGTGACTGAACTTGAGTTCGAAGCTGGAGATCGATTATTGCTATGTTCTGATGGCCTGACAGCGGTGCTTGAGGACAGTGAAATTCAACGCGTGGTAGCTGCTCCGACTGACCTGCAAGGAGTGTGCGATGAATTGGTCGGGCGAGCCAACGCCGCAGGTGGACCAGATAACATCACTACCGTGGTGGTTGCTGTCGCGGCAAACTGAGATACAAAGTCCCTGTCGATGCAGGTTTTTGGGGTTGAAGCGCACGAAGAAATGCTATCTAGCCTTCGTAGGTTAATTCGTCACAGGGGTCTGATTCAGATTTTGGTAGTCCGTGAGCTGAAAGCGCGCTACCGGGGGTCAGTTCTAGGCTACCTTTGGTCATTCATCAACCCACTGCTACTGCTGATTGTTTATACCATCGTGTTCTCTGTGGTTCTCCCCGGTTTTCGAGGCATTGACCTGGAACCTTATGCATTGTTCTTGTTCTGTGGCTTATTGCCGTGGACTTGGTTCAGTTCGGCTTTACTTGAGTCGGCAAATTCGCTCATAGCCGGTGGAAATCTCATTAAGAAGGTGTTGTTTCCTGCCGAGATCCTTCCGATAGTGGCTGTGCTATCGAACATGTGCCATTTCTTTTTTGCGTTACCGGTCCTAGTTTTGTTTCTGGCTTTCTACGCTCGACCCCTGAACGTGACCGAACTGGTGTGGTTTCCCGTCGTTGTACTAATTCAACTAATACTCACCCTTGGCTTAGGGCTGTTGCTCTCGGCTCTGACCGTGCACTTTCGTGACCTTCGTGACCTTCTGGGAAATCTTCTCACACTGTGGTTTTTTTCAACACCGATCATTTACCCGATGTCGATGGTGCCGGCTGGGGGAAAATCTGTCATGGATTTGAACCCGTTTGCCCACTTGGCGATCTCGTATCAAGAAATCCTGTTCTACGAGGGACCGTTTGGTCATTGGCGGTGGTTGTTGGCTCTGGGCGTTGCCTCGATAGCTGTTTTCATCCTGGGGTTCGCACTGTTCGATCGCCTGAGAGACTCCTTCGCGGAGGAGGTATGAGTACAGCCATTGAAGTCCAGTCGGTCACGAAATTCTACCGGCGGTATTCCTATCGCCGGCAGTTCGCAACTCTCAAGAGTGCGCTGATATCTGGCAGCTTAGCTCAGGACCTGAAACCGGAAGAAAGGTTCACCGCGGTTGCAGATGTGTCACTACGAATTCCACAAGGTTCGGTTTTTGGGATCATCGGCCGCAACGGGTCAGGCAAGAGCACGTTGCTCAAGTTAATTACTGGTATTACAAAGCCGACTAGTGGGGAGGTGCTTGTCAACGGACGGATTTCAGCATTAATTGAGCTCGGCGCCGGATTTCACCCTGAGATTTCTGGTCGTGAGAACATTTTCATTAATGGCATCATGCTGGGATTGTCCAAAGAAGAAATTTTAGAACGTTTTGACGAAATTGTTGAATTTGCGGAACTAGAAGCATTCATTGATGCTCCTGTAAAGACTTATTCATCGGGGATGTACATGCGATTGGGTTTTGCCGTAGCGGTGCACGTAGACCCGGACATCCTGATTGTCGATGAGGTCTTGGCTGTTGGTGACGAAGGGTTCAGCCTGAAATGTCTCGACAAGTTCGCTGAATTTAAACGGCGGGGAAAAACGATACTGCTTGTAACGCATGCTTTGGGAACAGTGCAGCGGTTTTGTGACGAGGCTGTGTGGTTGGACGAAGGTATGGTGCGCGGGTACGGTGACCCACGTCGGGTAGTTCATATGTATTTGAGTGACATTGCGACCGCTGAGGAAGCGCTCCTGTCTGCCGAGGACAAGAAGAAACTCGAAGCAACTGTTACTGAAGAAGGCAGTGATGACCCAGCAACCACAGAGGCCCCGACCCAAGAAGGCCCGCCTGCTGACATGTTTCGAGCGAGCGAAGGCCGCTGGGGGTCAGGTGACGTTCGGATCGTAGAAGTGAGTCTTGAAAATGGGGATGGGCCCACACATTTATTTCAGAGTGGCGACAAAATGACCGTACGGATGCGGGTGACCACGGCACAATCCGTCGATGATTTTGTTTTTGGAATCAGTATATTTAATGCGGAAGGGGTTTGTTGCTATGGCACCAACACCAATCTTGAGAAGCTCATTCCAATCTCAATGGAAGGCGACGGAGAGGTAAAGTTGGATATCGAATCCCTCGATCTCGTCGAAGGAACTTATAAGCTTGACTTGGCGGTGCACAGTCGAGAAGGGAGACCTTACGACTACCACCGACTACTTCACACCTTCAGAGTCAAGTCTCAGATAAAGGACGTCGGGATCTACCGCCCTCGACACGATTGGGGTTTCTCTTCAAACATTCGTTTCAAGAGATCTTCCGACGACTAAGTTAGTTGCTGCATGTTAAGATGCTTGGTTTCCAGGTTGGTTACAGGATGCCTACGTGTCGACAGTTGTTCCCTCCCTCACCCTCCGTTCACTGCTAAGGTCATCCGCGAGTCGGGCTGGTTTCGAGGTTGTTCCGGAAGTGACCACGGGCCTGACACCCACCGCTCAGGCTATGGCGATTGCCAGCGCCGCGTTAGCTACGCCCGTCATGCTCGTCGTCCCAACTGACAACGAAGTTGAAGCGATGACTTCGGACGCAAGATTTTTTTACGCTGCGATCGAAGGTTTATCTGACTCAGAACTTTCTCGAGCGGTAATGCCCTTTCCGTCTTTGGAGGTGGATCCTTATCGGGCAATCACGCCGCATCTCGATGTAGCCTCGGCACGGGCCAAGGTGCTGTCGAGTCTGGCCAGAGGCAGTGCTAAAATCGTGATCGCCTCTGCCGCGGCCCTGCTGCCTCGCGTAGCTAGTCCGCAAAGAATCTTGGAAGCCACCCGAGATATTGTTCTAGGCGACACACTCTCGCCGAATGACCTAGGAGCTTTACTTGCGGATGCTGGTTTTGTCCCGGAGGACCCGGTGGACGAACATGGCGAATTTTGTATCCGCGGGGGCGTGGTTGATTTTTTTCCTGCCGGTGAGGTTTATCCAATCCGAGTTGAGTTTTTGGATGATTTGGTCGAATCACTTCGACAGTTTGATCCTGGGACACAAAGGTCGGTCACGATGGTGGACCGGGTTGCTGTGGTACCACTTCGTGAGAACTTTGAATCTGTTAGTGAAAACCTGAATGGTGCATGGTCGGTGGATCGCGACAGTAATCTGCTGGAGTTTATTACCGGGCCAACTTCAATCAAAACGTTTGTAAGCCACTTTGAAGAATGTGAGCGCCAGGCAACGATCCTCGCCAATCGAGTCAACGAAAGTTATGTTTCAGCAACAAGCCGGGGAGAGAGCCCACCGGAACCTCTGGCAATAATGCTTAGCTGGACGCAAATGAAAGAGCACTTAGAAGCAGGAAGCCGCTTCGAGACTCTCGGCCTTGACGACCCTAATAGTTTCCAGCGAGCCATTGCTTGTCAGCCAACACGAGTGTTTCACGGTCGTTTGGGTGAATGGGTGAAGACTCTTCAACAAGATCGAGTCTCGGGCGAAACGCAGCTTGTTGTGACAGCAACACCAGGCCGCGCGGAAAGGGTCACCGAAATGCTGCAGGAATATGAGGTCCCGGCGGTTTTACTAGAGAATGCTCAAGAGGCGGACGGCGGGAAGCTTCTGGTGGTAACAGGTGAATTGTCACGTGGGTTTCGACTTCCCGCCGCCGGACTCCAGATATATGCCGAAAGTGATCTCTTTGACGAAGAACGTCGGGTCAGAGACCGACGCAAGTCAGTATCCAGTGCCTTCTTGTCTGACCTTCGCGACCTAAAGACAGGAGACCATGTTGTTCACGTTGACCACGGCATTGGTGCATTTGTCGGCCTAGCTGAGTTTGATGTTGGTGGGACTCCGCACGAGTTGATGCAACTGAGGTATGCGTCTGGGGACAAGTTGTTCGTTCCTGTTGAGTATCTTGACTTAATCCAGAAGTATACCGGGGCACAGAATCCAGCACTGGATCGGTTGGGCGGCACAAATTGGGAGCGTGCCAAGACTCGCGTCAAACGGGCGATGCGAGAAATGGCCGGTGAGTTACTCAAATTGTACGCTGCTCGGAAGGCTGTCGCTGGGCATGTGTTTGGGCCGGATACGCATTGGCAGAGTGAGTTCGAAGCGGCTTTCGATTACGACCTTACCCCGGACCAGTTGACAGCGGTTACTGAAATCAAACGGGACTTGGAAATGCCGTCACCAATGGACCGGTTGCTGTGTGGGGATGTCGGGTACGGAAAAACTGAGGTAGCGCTCAGGGCGGCGTTTAAGGTGGTAATGGACGGCAAACAGGTGGCTCTTCTGGCTCCGACCACGGTCTTGGCTTTTCAACATTCCAAAACAATAAAAGAGCGTTTTTCGGCGTTTCCGGTTCGTGTCGATCTAGTAAGCCGTTTTCGTAAACGAACCGACCAAAAGGCTGTTCTCAGCGATCTTTTTGCTGGCAAAGTGGACGTCATCGTCGGAACCCATCGGTTGTTGTCGAGAGACGTTCAGTTTCATGACCTTGGGCTATTGATCGTAGATGAAGAGCAACGTTTTGGTGTCGCACATAAAGAACGGATGAAACAGCTGAAACAAGAGGTCGATGTATTGACTTTGACTGCGACGCCCATACCGCGGACTCTCAACATGTCTTTGATAGGAATCCGCGACATGTCTGTCATTGAAACCCCACCGAAAGACCGCCTGTCGATCCAAACGAATGTAGTCAAGTTCGATGCGACCGTTATCGTGGGGGCAATCCGAAACGAACTTCAGCGCAAAGGACAGGTCTACTTTGTACATAACCGCATCCATTCCATCTACACCATCGCGAATTTGATCAAGCGTCTCGTTCCGGAGGCTCGCTTGATAGTTGCTCACGGGCAGTCAAGTGAATCTGATTTGGAAAGAGCAATGATAGGGTTTGTGAATCAAGAATATGATGTTCTGTTATCGACAACAATCATTGAAAATGGCCTCGACATTCCCAATGTGAACACGATCATCATCAATCATGCGGAGCGCTACGGATTGGCACAGCTATACCAACTTCGTGGTCGGGTTGGGCGGTCAAACCGGCGCGCCTACGCCTACCTTTTAATTCCGCCAGAGGACAGCCTTTCGAGTGTAGCCCAGCAGCGCCTCGCCGCGATCAAAGAGTTTAGTGATTTGGGAAGCGGTTTTAGGGTGGCCGCGCTTGACCTTGAGATTCGAGGAGCCGGCAATTTATTGGGTGCAGAACAGAGTGGCCAGATTGATGCGGTTGGGTTTGACATGTATGTGAAATTACTAGAGCGCACGGTCCTTGAACTGAAGGGGGAATCGACTGGGGAGGAGCGTCGGGCAGCCGTGGCACTCGGCGTCGAATTGCGGGTGGATGGAGAGTACGTTTCTGGTTCCAATCAACGACTGGCGTTATACCGACGTGTGGCTTTGGCGCGGGATGATCAGGAATTGACGGAATTGCTCGATGAATTAGCTGACAGATATGGTCCGGTGCCCCGGAAGGTGCTCAGACTTGTCGAGTTTGGTCGCATCAGGCTTATGGCAGACCGATTGGGCATCGAGTCAATCGAGAGAGAAAAACATTTGCTAGTCATTAAGTTCAAGAGTGATACGCCACTTAACCCCGCTAGGCTGGTAGAGTTAGTTGAAGCTCGGAATGATGTGACGTTGACTCCTCCGGCTGTCATCACTGTCAATTTGGAGGCAGGGAACCCGTCAGGGAGAAAACGAACAAGCAAACTAGTCAACGAATCGACATCTTGGTGGACCCGTCGGGCCACTTCTGGCCGGGTTAGCAAAGGATTTTCAAAGCAAAAACTCTCCAACGCAGACCATCTTAACCGTGACGACAAGGTGCTGACACAGATTGGAGGGTTGTTAGCCGAGTTGAGTGGTGGCGCGTGAATTACTGAAATGCAGGTAGATATATGAATTTACGACAGTGGTTGTTGTTCAGCGGGGGTATTACTGTGTGGTTTCTTGGGGGCTTGGCGGTCTTGCGCGCTCAAACAGCACCGCCTCCAGATCCTGATCTGACGGTCATCGAGCGAGTTCTCGTTAAAGTGAATGGTCAGATCATCACACAAACGGACTTAGAAACTCGCCAGATTAACGAAATCCGAAGCCGTGGGGTAGCCCCTCGAAACAATGTGGAGTTGGCGAATTTAGTCCGCGAGATCACCCCGGCTGTCATCGCTAATGCCGTGGATGAGTTGTTGTTGGTTCAGCGAGGACGTGACCTTGGATACCAATTGTCTGACGAACAGTTCAACGAGATTGTCACCAATTTAAAGACCGAGAATCAGTTCGAAAGCGACGAGGAGCTTGAGGAGGCATTACAAGAGTCAGAGGGCCTTACGATGGCCGACTTGCGACGCGTAATGGAGCGGCAGATGCTGGTAGGACAGATTCAACAAGTCGAGATTCTTAGTCGCATCTCCATTACCGATGTCGAAGCACGTGATTATTACGACTCGCATATAGAAGAATTCACCGAACCTGCAACCGCGACGCTCCGAGAGATTCTTATTGCCGTGCCCGAGGATGTGGATGGAGTGAATGCCGGGACCGACGAGGAAGGACGGGTGGTAGCCCAGACTGTGGCGGCCCGTCTTCGTGACGGAGAAGATTTTGCCACTGTTGCTGAAGAGGTATCTGAGTCTCCGTCCAGATCAAACGGTGGTTTAATTGGACCGCTGTTGTTGGTTGACTACAGCGAGACTATTCAAGAATTGATTGTATCCCTGTCCGTCGACGAGGTTGCGGATCCGGTAAGAACGCCCCAGGGCTATCAGGTGGTTATGCTTGAGGCTCGCACTGACGATGTTGCGCAGCCGTTTGATGAAGTGCGAGATCAAATTTCGACCAACGTTTTTAACGACCGCCGACTTGAGGAGTACTCTCAATATCTCGATTCTCTTAGAGATGAAGCCATTATTGAATGGAAGAACGAGGAACTTGGTCAATTGTACGAAGTATACCTAGCGGAAAATGGCAATTCCCCGCTTGGAGGTCCGCCGCAGAACTAGGCGGGTCAAGAGTGAATTACTAAAACGTTGACCAAGCGACACTGACGGATTCACTCAGCACGCAACCGAAAGCGACTTGACCAGCGCGCGGTACCTTAGGGAGTGATTTCGGCATGAGCACTTCAGATCAACATCCAGTTGAATTCCAAAATGTGGCTCACTGGTATGCGGTTCGCACGAGTTCAAGGCACGAAGCGGTTGTTTGCAGTCAACTCGAAGCTCACCAAGTCGAAGCGTTTTTGCCGACCGTCATAAAATGGCGTCGTTGGAAGGACCGCAAAAAACAAGTCAGGTGGCCGCTGTTTCCTGGATATTGTTTTGCGAATTTCAAACTGAATTCGAGGTTAAAAGTTCTCAAGTGTAACGGTGTTGCAAACATCGTTTCGTTTGACGGTGTGCCGGAACCCATAAGCGATTTCGAGATCGAAGGGGTTAGGACACTAGTCGAGAGTGACCTGCAGTACGACCCATGCCCGTTGATTCGAGAGGGGATGATGGTGGAGGTTGTGCATGGTCCACTCAGCGGTGTTGTCGGGAGACTTGTGCGAAAAGGATCAAATGCCAGGTTGGTGTTATCTGTTGACTTGATTAGTCAGGGCGTAAGCGTTGAGGTCGATGCCGCAGATGTCAGAGAATACTAGCAAGCTACAAGATTAAGGTTTTGTTATGAAGATAGGAGCAATTGAGCTCGACCAACCATTCGCTTTGGCACCGATGGCTGGTATGACCGACACGGCATTCCGCCGTTTGGTTAAGCGTCATGGCGGCTGTGGCTTAGTCGTGAGTGAAATGGTGAGCTCAGAAGGCCTTGTTCGAGGTATCGACCGAACACTGGAGTACGCGGAGTACACCGAGGAAGAGCGGCCAGTTTCTATTCAGATTTTTGGCGGAGATCCTGAGACCATGGCGAGCGCCGCACAGGTAGTGGAGGGTATGGGCGCCGATATTATTGACGTGAACATGGGCTGTCCGGTGCGGAAGATTGCTAAGCACAATGCGGGGTGCAGTTTAATGCGAGAACCGGAGCATGCCGCCCGCGTTGTGAGGTCTATGGCGAAAGCCGTCTCTGTGCCGGTCACAGTTAAGATGCGGGCTGGTTGGGATGAATCGGCAATTAATGCACCCTTAGTCGCAGAGATGATGCAAGACGCGGGAGCAGCCGCGGTAGCGGTGCATGGTCGAACAGCTGCGCAGTCATATCGGGGACAGTCCGACTGGGAGCTCATAAATCAGGTGGCTGATGGAGTGGAAATACCAGTTTTTGGCAGCGGTGATTGCATTACACCCGAGCAAGTCGTGAGCCGCATTTCTACCACTAAGGTTGCTGGAGTGTTGGTTGGACGGGGCGCGCTCAGGAATCCGTGGATTTTTCGACAGGCGCTTGCGATTCTTAGAGGTGAGGCGCGGGTTGAGATACATGCGGCTGACCGCGGGCAGTTCTTGCTGGACTATATCGAACTACTGCTGCGCGAAGACAATGGCGAAATGCCAGGATTTCGCCATGCGGTGCCCACGATGCAGAAGGTGCCTAGCAAGATTTCTCAGGCCACTCGATCCAAACGAAGTCGTCAGAGATTTGTCGTGAACAAACTAAGAGCGCTTGGTTCGTGGTTTACCAAAGGAATCCATGGCGGGTCGCAACTTAGGGTTGAGATTAACAGCGCCGAGTCGGTCAATGAACTTCGAGAGGTTGTAGACCGATTCTTCTTTCAAAAATCTCCTTGCGAAACAAAGTCGCTACCAGACTATGAGTGGTCGACGAATCAGTGACGTTGACTGGACGACTTGGCTACCGGTTGATCGCGCCACTCTGGTGTTTGTCATTCGAAAAGGCCAAATTTTGCTGATTCGCAAGAAGCGTGGCTTAGGTGCAGGCAAGATTAGTGGTCCTGGGGGGCGACTGGAACCCGATGAGTCGTTTCCAGCTTGTGCCGTTCGTGAAGTTCGAGAAGAACTTGGCGTTGAGGTCAGTGAACTTGTTCAGGTAGGCGAACATCGATTTCAATTTACAGATGCGCACTCAATCCATGTGCATGTCTACCGCACTCACAAAATTGACGGTGTTCCCATTGAGACTGATGAGGCAGTTCCGCTTTGGTTTAGCCTGAATGAAATACCTTTTGATGAGATGTGGGAAGATGATAAACATTGGCTTCCATTGGTCGTCCAATCGAAACGCTTCTCAGGAGACTGGCTTTTGGACGGGGATCAAATAGTTGACTATCGTTTGGACTTACTGGAGTAAGGTCTCCATGGACCGGCCAGGATATTCCTAGCGGTCTTTTCTGATGCGCTTTGTTCAGTGCTCCAACCGCTTGGCTTTCTCGACCAAAGTTGTTCGGTTAATGTTCAGAAGGTCGGCAGCCTTACGTTTGTTGCCCGCCGTGCGGTCAAGAGCCGAGTCGATCAATTTGCGTTCAATCTCATGAACATGCTGGCGCAGGTCCAAGCCATTTTCAGGCAGTGTAACTTCAGCGGCAGAAATTGAAGACTTATTCGTTTGCAGCTCGCTCGGCAAATCTCGCAACTCAAGCTGACTCTTTCCTGGAGTCAGTGCTAGCGCTCGTTCGATGATATTCTCAAGTTCCCGAATGTTTCCTGGCCAACTGTAAGCCATCAGCTTACGCATTGCTTCTTGCGAAAAGACCACCCCTGGCCTTGGAGTATTCTCCCGTTGGCTGAATTTCTGCAAAAAACTTTGGACTAGTAGCGGTATGTCCGCGCGGCGATCGGAGAGAGGCGGGAGGTGAATTGGAATAACGTTGAGGCGGTAGTAAAGATCCTTACGAAAACTACCGTTGCCGACCATTTCTTCTAGATTTGAATTGGTGGCTGCGATCACTCGCACATCGACTCGCATCGGTTGATTGTCTCCGAGACGTTCAATCTCGCGTTCCTGGAGGGCCCTCAGGAGTTTTACTTGAAGACTCGCACTCATGGTGCCGATCTCATCAAGAAACAAGGTGCCTCGGTGGGCTTGCTCTAAACGTCCCTGACGGGTTGTGACCGCGCCCGTGAACGCTCCCCGAACGTGACCGAAAAGTTCAGCTTCCAATAGCGTCTCTGGAATTGCGCCGCAGTTGAACGCAACGAACCTGCGGCTCCGCCTCGGACTGTTGTGGTGTATAGCTCGGGCCACTAATTCCTTACCTGTTCCGGTTTCACCCGTGATCAGCACGGTGCTGGTGGTTCCAGAAATAGTCTCAAGCATTTGGAACAAGCGCTGCATCGATTCGCTTCGACCAAGAATTCCTTCGAATTGGTAATTCTCTTCTAGCTGGGAACGCAGGTAAGCGTTCTCGGACTTAAGGCGACGTTGTTCGAGAGCCATCGTGAGGACGTGTAGTAGATGATCAAACTGGAAAGGTTTTGCGATGAAGTCAGTTGCGCCACGTTTGATAGCCTCGACCGCATCCCGCACGCTTCCAAAGCCCGTAACGACTATCCCGACCATATCTGGATATAGGGCGAGGGCACCTTCTATGACTTGGGTGCCATCGATGCCTGGGAGCCGGAGGTCGGTAATGAGTGCATCGAAGGCAAAGTTAGACACTTTTTCCAAGGCTTCTTCCCCGGACCCTACCTGAACGACGTGATAACCATGTTCCTCAAGCCGTTCTGCAGTCGCTTCACGCAGAGCAACCTCGTCTTCGATAAGGAGTAGATGTTCTTCTTTGTCAGCCATTTACGCGATCGCCATTATTTTGACGGTGAGCGACGGCAAGGTCAAGAGGGCTTGGTCTACAGGTTACTTCAGGGTTGGCCGATACTCTTCTTTGTAGGGAGATGCTGCGGTGGACTGACACGTAAACGGTCCGCCGACCGGTTCGCGAAACACATTAGGAAAGATGAAGAAAGTCATGATTGTTGATAGAAAGACCATCTCGATAATGAAAGCCTGTGAACTTGTGGGTGTTAGTCGAAGAACTATTTATAACTGGATTTCGAGCGGAAAAGTTGAGTACGTGCGCACCGCAGGCGGTTCAATTCGTATCTTTGTCGACACGCTCTGGAGAAAGCCCGAAGAGGTTGGTCGCCGAGACTTGGCTGGCGATCAGCGCCGGTCAGTTTAATGGCTGGCGAACCCGAGGTTCCGTATCCTTACGATCGGTCTGTTCTTCTAGGAGAGGAGCCAGAATTGGGTCTTTTGTTACATCGGCTAAATAACCAACTGGGCATAATTCTTGCGAATGCTGAGTTGCTAGAGACCAAGCTGATCGAACATTCTGGGCGTTCACGAGCCAACCAGATCGTTATAGGTGCAGTTGAAGCAGTGGCTACCGCTAGGAATATCCGGTCTCGGATTCGGTCTTGGTCACCAAATAGAACCTGAGATGATTCCGTCGGTTCCCCGCTGAAAGAACACCAGATCCGTCATTAGTTTGACGATCCTAACAATTTATCGTCAAACTAATGACGGATCTGGTGCCCAGTTCCTCTCGGTCTTTCCTTTTTTTGCATTGAAACTCATACTGATAACTTTTTGTAGAAGAACAGGTTACAGGCTTTCACACGATTTCATTCTGCTGCGTCCCATAGCTCCAATTTTCTTGGCATTGCATTTGCTACTACAGAGAAGTGCGTCCGGACCAAGCCTCCATGCTTTGGATGCCGGAGATGCGAAGGGAGTTAAGTTCATGGGAAAGCAGTCAGAAATTAACACACACGACGATCGGGTCTCCTCGAGTTTGCCATTTGTAAAAGCCCTAGCTCGCCGTCTTGCCACCTCTATGCCGCATTCAATAGAGCTTGGTGATTTGGTTCAGGATGGGATGATCGGCTTAATTGATGCTTCCAATCGTTTCGACGAGAAACGCGGCATCAAATTTGAGACATTTGCGGAAAGGCGTGTCAGGGGATCAATGCTCGACGCACTCCGAAAAGGCGCATGGCCACGTGGCATTCGCCGAATGCGCCGCGAGTTGGAGGCGGCACGTGAATGTCTCCGTGACAAACTTGACACAGAACCCTCGCTTTCCGATTTAGCGAACCATATGGGCGTTGATGAGGCACAACTCAGCCGAGTCATCATCAGAATTAATACGATTGAGTCAACGTCACCTCTGGCGACGGCAGAAACTATCGACGAACAAAATTTGCCCGCCGTGTTGGTTCCATCTGGACCGCCTGCGCCAGACGAGATATGTGAAGCGGTCGAGATTCAGCGACGCGTACGTGCTGCAATTGCGGCTCTTCCGCATAGGGAGCGGAAGGTGATTACGCTCTATTATTTCGGTGAGGCCACGATGAAGACGATAGGCGAGGAAATGAACGTTAACGAGTCGCGTGTGTCGCAGCTACATGCTCGGGCGGTCCAAAGACTTCGGAAGCTACTTGGTCCGGATTTGGCACCTGAACAATTCAGTGTAGCGCTCACCAAGGACACTTCTGTCAATCCGGCGAAAGAAGTAGGGTCCGCCCAGGCGCTCGCTGTTGACCGGAGAACCAATGCTGTAAGACTTGGCGGCGAGCGAGCCCTGAAGGCAGTTCTCTCGAGTGGTGAGGAACGACTAGTTGCGGCGGGGTAACTGGCTCACGACGTCATTCGCAAATGCAAGTAAGTCGGCCAGTCGGAACGGCTTGGCTAGCCACAGGCACCCACTTTCTTCGAGAAAGCGCTCGTTCTCGGTTTCGGCGACGTCGCCGGTAACAAAGATTGTCCGGTGAGCTAATGCTGGTTTAATTTGGGTTAACAAACGGTGCAGCGTCGGTCCGTCCATACGAGGCATTTTAAGGTCGCAGATAAGTAAGTCGTAGGTTTTGGCTTTGATTCGATCAAGAGCCTCCTGCCCATCACGGGCGCAGTCCACTTGAAAGCCTGCGTCCATGAGAGCTTCTGAAACTGCAGTTGAGAGAGCCGATTCGTCCTCGGCGACCAACACTCTTGCACCTTTGCCGGTGGAGTCCTCAGATTTTGTGGGCCGCGCTACCTTTTGGCTTACGGTTGTGGTTAGAGGGAACTCTACAAAAAATGATGCTCCCTTACCCTTCTTGGAAGCAATTCGAATGCGCCCGCCATGCTCCTGCACGATTGCATAGGCAACCGTGAGGCCAAGGCCGGTACCTTGCCCGACCGACTTCGTCGTGAAAAACGGCTCAAAGATTTTTGCCTGTACTTGGTCTGGGACTCCGGGACCATTGTCGTTGACCTCCAAAACAACTGATTCTTGGTCTGCGTCATGCCAAGTTCGAATGGTCATGGTTCCACGACCATTCTCGGAGAGCATTGCCTGTTCAGCATTAACCAAGAGATTTAGCAAAACCTGCTTGATTTGGTGTGGGTCGGCAAAGACCGTCGGCAGTCCATCAGCTAACGCTTCAACCGTCCGAATATTAGATACTCGCTGGTCGTAGGCTCGCAGTAACAACGTTTCCCGAACGATCTGATTCAGCTCTATGAGGCCTCTCGTTGTGTGTCGTTTCCGTGAAAAGGTCAGCAGTTTTCTCACGATCTTCGCCGCACGCTCGGATTCGCTCAGGATAGTTTGGATTCCACGTTTTGCAACGTCGTCAAGGCTTCGCGAAGACAAACGTTCAGACCAAGTCAGGATGGTAGCGAGCGGGTTGTTGAGTTCGTGGGCAACACCAGAAACAGTTTGGCCAAGTACCGCCATCTTTTCGGATTGGAGCACCTGCTGATAAATGTTTCGGCCTTGTTCTTCTAGCTTCCTTCGTTCGCTAACATCGCGAAGCAGAGCGAGTAAATGTTGTGGTTCTCCATTTGATGAGTCTAGGTGCGCCGTGACCTCGATCCAGAATAAGGAATCGTCTGCCCGCCGAAGACGGAGTAGATAATCGGCAACTGATCCGTCACGTCTGAGTCGTTCTATGAAAGCTGCCCGAGCGTGTGGATCGACAAAACGTTCTGGCTCGAAAGGGCGAACCGCTTCTGCATCCGCTTCAGGCGGGTGACCAAACATAAGTTTCAGATGCGGATTCGCTACGATGGTCGTATCGGTATCTAGTTCTAAAGTTCCGATATAAAGGCCTTCTTGAATCGACTCGAAGAGACGATCGAGAGCGGCTGATGTCAGCGGTGAGGAAGGCTCAAGGCGTTGCGCCCGTGACGGCACGACAGATTATAGCAAGGCTAGATCAATAAATTTTCCGAAGAGCCCTTACGCGGCTAGCTATTGAGCCGGAGGAGCAGGTGTTGGGGTCTGCCGGGTGGCGCGCGGCAGATACTTTCCTTCCACGGCCGATCTAATGTCACGAACAGATCCCCCGGAGGCATGCAGTTGCATGGCATCTCTGGCTACGTCGATACAGACGAGACAAGCCATACCATGTGGTTCCCAAGACTGAACTGAACCATCTTCGTTTCGAGATTGAACGAAACAATCCGCGTTACCAGTGTGGCCGGCCGAATCACAACCGCAGAAGCACGGAACGTACTCTAAGATGTCCGGGTTACGAGCAGCAAATTCATAAGCTGCGGTCACGACCTCCGGTGATCGTGCCACCATGTTAGGAACTGCTGGCAAAGCCGGTAAGGGTACATCCTCGGGATGTGCCGGCGAGGCTGCTCTCGTTGGAACCACCGGCGGGGTAAACGCGGGTGGTTCCAGACCCGCTTCACTTGCAGTATCCACGTCACCCGAAGGACTGCCTACCCCGGCATCCTGTCTCGGGTAAAGAGCAACAAGGGCAATTGCCACCACGGCTACAACACCACCAATTAACACCCATGGCGGCCCGCTTGAGCCTGACGCAGGAGTTTCTGTTTGAGCCTTAGTAGTTTTGACCACGACAGTAAGTCTATATCAGAAGTTGCGCGATCTGTATCGGCTATCTGATAGCGAATCAAAGCTGGTTTTTGTCGGGATCGAGGTCTTTCCTGGGCCCTAGGGCAAATGCCATCGTTCCCTCAATAACTCGCGTGTTACCGACACGAGCAAAACCTTTGAGCTGTCCCATGCGGCTTCGAAGACGTTCGACCGTGGCTTCGATCACCACGACGTCGCCAGGGTGAACGGGTTTGAGGTACCGTAACTGTTCGATGCCTAGAAAATAAATCAATTTCTTCCGATTCTCGGGTTTAGCAAGAATCAAAATCGCGCCAACTTGAGCAACAGCCTCTGTCAAAATTGTTGGCGGTAAAGCTGGTGGTTCACCATGGCGACGAGCCAGATACCGTTCGTTCAACGAGACGTTCTTGATCCCGACGATGCGTTTGTCCTCTTCGAATTCAGTGATCTTGTCGACTAGGAGAAACGGGTATCGATGCGGAAGAATTCGTTCGATAGCAGCATTGTCGAGCGGAAGACTGAGACGTGTGCCCACGGTGCCAGTATAGCGCCAGTTCAGTCTTTTTGGGTTCAACAGTGCAGCCAGGTTGTGATGTCATCAAAGTTGCAACCACGATACCGTGCCTATCCAGGCTACTCTCACTAAGACTGACACAACTAGGATTGGGACATAGTCGGTGTAATAAAGGGACAGAGGGGAATAAAAAGTTATTCCGAATGTGTAAGTTTAGGCGCGGCTGCGGGCGATAAGAGAATGAGGCCGAGTTGCGTAAGGTGAGCTGTCGAGTGACGAAATGAAAGTGGGCATCATCGTCAATCCGGTCGCTGGCGCCGGGAATGGTGGGCGAACGCGCGCTCGGGTGGCGCTCGCGAGGGATGTCCTTCGTCGATGCAATACTGACGGCGAAGTGTTTATCACCACTCACCGACATCACGCGCGTCAGCTTTGCCTCGATTGTGTACAGCGCGGAGCTGAGACGGTTGTCGCTTGGGGTGGCGACGGAACCGTGAACGAAGTAGCATCTGAACTGGTGTTTCGTAAGCCAGCACTTGGGCTGGTTCCCGGGGGCTCAGGTAATGGTCTTGCGCGAGAATTAGGGCTGCCCCAAAGGGATCCAAAACAAGCACTTGTGATTGCATTGCAGGGCGGATCGCGATGGATAGACGTTGGCGAACTTGGCGGACGTTTTTTCTTTAACGTCGCGGGGATAGGTTTTGATGCCCATCTTGCTGGGATTTTCAATGCCTCTTTGTCCCGAGGCGTAAGGCGATACGTAGTTTCGACGGTCCGAGAATTGTGGAAGTACAGACCGAAGCACTATGTTCTTGACACCGGTCAATCCTCAGTTAGCAAGACGGCGCTAATTGTCGCCTTGGCAAATACTCGGCAGTATGGCGCTAACGTGCAGATTGCACCCCTCGCGCGCCCGGATGACGGTTTTTTGGAACTCGTGGTCGTGCCGCCAATTCCGTTAGTGACGACTCTGTGGCGTGCGCCGCGTTTGCTGACAGGAACCATTCATAGAGTGCCAGGGGTAACGATGGAATCAATTCGGTCGCTCGACATTGCGAGCCCGGCTTTACACGCGTTCCATGTTGACGGTGAGGTCTACCCCGGTGCAGGCAAGCTGGCTGCGAAAGTTTATCCCCAGGCTTTGCAGGTAAGGTGTGCTGCAGCCCCGTAGCCTGAGACGAAGTTGGAGGCTAGTTGTTCGAATCGTCTTCTGCTGAGCCATCTGAAGGAGTTATTCGCAAGATGGCGTAGGTGGGAAGACCGAATGATTCGAATCGGTTCATGACTTCACTGGCTGGGGAAACCCCAAGATCTTCGGCCTGAAATTTGATCTTCACATAGTCGTCAAGAGCTGCTTCAACAGCGGGATCCTGCAGCGTTGTTCGGTCCATTGTGAGACAGTTCTTGCACCAAGTAGCCCAGACATCTACCAGTACAAGTTTTCCGTCGGCTTGGGCTGTCTCCAAACCATCGTCTAGTGAGGCTATCCAACCATCGTCAAGCATCTCTTGGACACTTGTTGTGACATCCTGTGGGTCGACCCAGCGCTGACTAAAAAGGCCATACGAAAGATAGCCGTAATACAACGCAGTTCCTAGGATGAAGATTCCGAAACCTTGTTTAACTCGGACCATCCAAGGACCTGGCTTTGGAAGAAACGTTAAACCTGTTCCAGCAATCGGCCACGGTAGCGCCATCCCTAGGCCGAGAAGAAAGGGTAGAGCCAAGGCCGCGGTGGTTCCCGTAGCGTACAGATTACTGGAAAAAACGATCACTTGGATTACAACTGGCGCCACACAGGCCCCGGCGAGCAATGCGGCTATACACCCCATCCCGAACGCCAAAATAAAGGATCCATTCTCAGATGATTGACTAAGAGGTAGTCGATGTTGAAGACTCGAGAAATCGATCGCGAGCACATCGAACATGGCTAGGCCCAGCACTACAAACAGCGTGGCGATGCCGAGATTGAACCATGGAGACGCGTTGATAGTGCCGAAATTTCCAGCCGTTAAGATTACGACCAAACCCAGCACGCCGTACACAAAAGCCATAGCCAGACCGTAGGTTCCCCCTAGTGCGAATCCACGAGTCCGAGAACCCGCCTTTGTTCCAGCACCAATAATTGCGAGGTTGATCGGAATCATTGGAAGGACGCAAGGTGTTAAGTTCAGCGCCAGACCACCGACTAAGATGAGTGCGAGAATTGCGAGTGGGCCCCGTCCTTCAAACCATCCTTCTTGGCCCCGTCCCGATTCCGCATCATCGATGAACTGGAGAAAATCTTCAGTTCCCAGATATCCCCCAGTGGTGCTTAAGACGCTGAACGCTTCCAGGCGACCTGTGGCACTGTCAGCGGCGGAGACTGGTGACTGGGGAATGGAAACAGGATCGGCGGCATTTTTCTCGGAAATTGCTGCAAACCTTAATCCTTCAAAGATGTCGCTGCTGGTTGGCGTGGCAGTGTGGGCGTTGTCAATGACCGACAATTGGAATTCAAAATTGGCGGTCGCAGGGAAATAGCAAATCGTGTTGTCGCAAGCCTGATAACGCAATTCGGCTGGGATGATGTAAGTGCCTGCCTCAAGCTCAGGGCCAAGGATTAGTTCGGCCGCTATAACGAACTCTTCCTCGAAAACAGCTAGTGGTTCACCAGCTACTTCGAACAGAAAATATTCCGGCCAAGCGATGCCTGCTAAACGTATTCCCGCCGGAGGGACGAGACTCAGCTCAGTGGGAATCAGTCCTTCCTCCAAGGGTTCATTAGAGTTCACATGGAACCCTTCATCTAGGCTGGCTCGGACCGCTACTCGATAGCTGGACCCCGCGTGGGCTCCATCGGCTTCGCTGACAGTAGTTACTGAAATAGGACTTGGGGGTTGAGCGCCGACTGAGGTCGAAGCACTACCGATCAAAAATATCAGCAGCGTCAGTAAAACTTTTTTCATAAGTGGCCTACTACATCCTTATGAATGAATCGTGATGATCGCCAAGTTCTCCGATGTTTGGCATTATTGGTGAATTTCTCCCAAGATCACGTCGTCCTCGCTTATGTCCACATCTCTTAACTGACCTCTCAACGGGACACGAACTTCCGTCAGCCGGTCCGTGACTGGAACGATGGTCGTTTCCCTGGCGCCCGAGCGGTAACGTAAGGTGACCGTGACAGGAACTTCAAAGACCGATCCAGTTTGCTCAAATGCAAGTATCACGTCGGTTTGACCTTGGGACTCATCTCCCGATGCCTCTGTCCGGTACTTGAAATTCAGATTTGGTAGCTCAGATCCATGGATCCATCCGTCGAAGAAATCCTCGAGCGAACGAGCGGCTTTAGTTTCGAAGGCTCGAATAAGATCGTCGGTTCCAGCGCTGCGAAATCGCATCTCGCTGTAATAATGCTGCAGTCCACTGAAGAAGGCCTCGTCGCCAATCAATCTCCGGAGCATGTGAAGAACCATCGCACCTTTGTTGTATACAAGTGCTCGATAAATTTGCGCATTACTCTCAATGTGTCCAAGCCGAAAACCTAAGTAAACAGGGCCCTCGCCAGAATGTCTCATTGACCAACTACGCATTTGTTCCAGAACATCGATGAATTCTGAATCTCCGGCATCCTTTTGCACATAGAGTGCTGCAAAATACTGAGCGAGGGCTTCACTGAGCCATTGTTCGTGGTAGTTTTTCCAGCCGATCGCTTGGCCCCACCATTGATGTGCGAGTTCATGTGCCAGAAAAAAGTGCTGGGTATTGTTGAACGCCACAGGGTCGTCACCCCAAGACACCATCTCGCCTGGGTTTACCGGCAGCGGCTGGTTGAGTATTGAGAAATAAGCGGGGCTGTGCCCCCCCGGCAAGACGCTGTCAGTCAGAGCCAGGGTAAAAGTGGGATATGGGAGATCCCCGATAAGTGAGCCATAAAAGTCTAAAATATCTTGCGCGCGCGCATAATATTCCTCGACTTGATCTTTGCTACGGGGGTTGGTTTCTACGGTTAGCGACAGCCCGTCATATACAACACCCGATCGAATGGCTGGTATCGTGGGCGAATCCAGTGCAACGTCCAAGGAAGGCGTTTCGTCTGGCCAAAACCGTGAAATCACAGCCGACAGGTATCTTGCCGGTTGGAGCGTGACAAAATGATAGGTTTTGGGACCAAGCTCCTCGTCGCGCGGAGATAGAGACAGATTATTCTGCGCGGATTCACCGCTAGCGATGACGCCGTAATCCGCAGGGACGGTTAGTTCCATTGTGGCAGTTGCGAAATCAGGAATTATGCCTTGGGGATACCACGCCGTGGCCCCGCTGTAGATGTAGCGACGCTCGCCGATCCCGAACAGAGGGTCTGCTCTAAAGATTTGTCGGCTTCGGCCAAGCCAATTTTCATCAGCTAATTGGCCTGGCAACAAGCCAGAATAATTGATCGTGACACTGAAT
>Ga0310121_10000455_pt1 | contig 44751 bp, 42 predicted proteins | sample CB27_Tmax_986_MG_FD_203504 | JGI IMG/M metagenome (GOLD analysis project Ga0310121, IMG submission 203504) | Marine microbial communities from Western Arctic Ocean, Canada - CB27_Tmax_986 | ecosystem: Environmental > Aquatic > Marine > Oceanic | place: Canada: Western Arctic Ocean | collected... | reverse complement strand
TCCGGCGTGCCGCTGGAAGTGGGCGTGGCGTTCCGCATGTAGCCGTAGAGTTCTTCCGAGGTCGGGAAGGACGGTGTCGCCGGCCGCTGCCAGTTGACCGCAAGCTGTCTGGCCGCCCGGATGGCCTGCTCTTCTCGCTCGCAGACGACCGCGACGTAGTTGCCCCTGCTCACGACCCTGACGAAACCAGGTATATCTCGAACCGAAGACTCGTCGATGCCGATCAGCCTCGCCCCCGCCACCGGCGGCTTCACGTTGCGGGCATGCAGCATGCCAGGCAGCTTGACGTCCACGGCCCATTGCAGCGAGCCGTCGACCTTCGGCGGGATGTCATAGCGCGGAAACGACTGTCCGACGAGCTTGAGGTCCTGCACCGCCTTCACTGGTGCCAGACCGGCGGTCGCGTTGATGCGATCACCCGTCAGCGTCACGTTGAACCGTCTCGCGCCGATCAGCTCGCCATAGGTTGCGCGCCTCGACGGATCCGCTTGCACGGTGACCACGCCCTCGCTGACCGCGAGCTGATCGACGGGCAACCCGAACCGCTCGGATGCCAGGTCCAGCAGCACCCGCCGCGCCTCGGCCGCGACGCGGCGCATGGGCCAGCCGTCGACCTGGATCGCATCCGACCCTCCGGACCCGCCTTGGTCAACCGTGACGTCGGTGCTACCCATGATCAGGCTGGTCTGGTCGTATGCGATGTCCAGCTCATCGGACATCATCTGCCGGAAGGCAGTTCCTGTTCCCTGGCCACAGTCGGTCTTCCCAACATAGAACGTCGCCGTGCTGTCCTCGTGAATCACGATCCACGAATCGAGCTGTCTGTAGTCCGGATCGGGATACGGACCAGCCGCCTGGGCCGTCTCGGTGGCGCCGCCCGCGGCGCCGGGACTGAGCGAATTGGCGTCAGCAACCGCCGCCGCGCTGACGCTCACCACTAGCAGGCCCGAACCCTTGAGGAAGGTGCGTCTGGAGATCGGTCCTGGCCACTCCGCCAGCAGTGCCTCGATCTGTGCCGGCACCGTCGTGAAAGTCCTCATGCGACACCACCCTGGTCCGACACCGTCCCAGCAGCCGCCATCGAGGCCGCCGCCCGCTTGATGGCGGCTTGCACGCGGTAATACGTCATGCAGCGGCACAGCGTTCCGTTCATCCCCTCTCGGATTTCCGTGTCGGTCGGATTCGGATTGCCGTCCAGCAGCACCTTGGCGGTCAGGATCTGCCCGTTCTGACAGAAGCCACACTGCGGGACCTGCTCGTCGATCCAGGCCTGCTGAACTGGGTCCAGCGTACCGTCCCTGACCAGTCCCTCGAGCGTGGTGATCTCGCCTCGCACGGCCGACGACGGTGTGATGCACGACCGCACCGCCGTGCCGTCGATGATCACGGTGCAGGCCCCGCACTGGCCGAGTCCGCACCCGAACCGCGGCCCCCGCAGGTCGAGATCGTTGCGCAGGACATAGAGCAGCGGCGTCGACGGGTCGATATCCACGGTGTGAGCGCCGCCGTTCACCTGCAACGTGATGATGCTCATTCGCCACTCTCCTCGCAATGGGATCGGCCGAGTACCCCACGGTTCCGTCGGCGATGTCAAGCCGGGAGGGTGGCCGGCTAAGAACAGGAATGGTGACCGGTTCCGGGGCGCCACCGTGCGCGAGAGTGGCGACCCGGCCGTCGACGCCTATCGCGGCAATTCAGTTCCCACCGGTGGCAGACCGATGCCATTGAGCACCGGCTTACAACGGAGGTCACGTTCGCCGAACTCGAGATTGCATCGATACTGGACGCAAACGTCCAGTGCGACGAGACGCCCCTGGGCATCCAGCCCTCCGCGCAAGCGCATGGCGTACGCCGGGCCCTTGGTATCCCAGGTCGTCTCCTCATCCCGCATCCACTGCACCCGAACCGGCCGACCGAGCTCTTTGGCCAGAAACGCCGCCTCGAAGCCCGCGTCATCGGCGGCCGTGCGACCATAGCCCTGCGGTCCCTCCATCCAGACGACGCGCACCTGCTCCCGTGGCATCTGCAGAAACTCGGCAACGCCGTTCCGCAGGCCGTAGGACTTCATGTCGTTTGAATAGATCGTCATCTGTCCGTTCGACGGATCGGCCGTGGCATGGGCCGGCGCGAAGGCCGTATGCCCCTGGAACGGGAAGTCGTAGTCGGCGTCGATGACCCGCGCTGCACCCGCCAGCGCCGCGTCGGGGTTGCCCACGATGTCCGGCGTGCCGCTGGAAGTGGGCGTGGCGTTCCGCATGTAGCCGTAGAGTTCTTCCGAGGTCGGGAAGGACGGTGTCGCCGGCCGCTGCCAGTTGACCGCGATAGCCCGTTCCGAGGAAAGGCGGCGCGGCCCCATCGGACCGCGCCGCGGCGTTGGGCACGCCGACCAGAGCCGTTACCGCTGTTGCCGGCGCCGCTGGCGCTGGGCCATGCGATCCCGCATCGTCGCCTCGGCTTCCCGCGCGGCCGCCTGCTGGTCCGGTGTCAGCACCTGCCACACCTGGGCGTGAACGTAGGCGCGCAGCACCGCCGCGTCCCCCTCGGCCGCGCCCAACTCGGCGGCCACGGTGCGGATAGCTCCCTCGTTCACCACGTCGGCGGTCACCGCCGCCTGCAGCGCCTCGCGCGCCTCGCGCACCCGACCCGAGGCGGCCTCGGCCGCCTCGCGGTTCCCCTCCCGGATGCTCCCGATCTGCTCGCGCTGGACCTCGCTCAGGTCCAGCTGGCCCAGCCGCATCATGGAACCGCCGGACGGCGGCCCCTGGCGGCGGCCCATACGTCCGCGGTCCGGTCTGGGCCCACCCGGCGGCTGGGCCCAAACGGTATCGGCGGCGGCGAATAACCCAAGTGTCAATACCACCTTGGCTGGCACCATCCATTTCGTCATCCTGCGCTTCGCGCTCATCATCAACCTCCTTATCAAATCCCGCATCCCGCGACCGGCATCACGATGTCCGTGACCCGTCGCGTCGGTCACTGTTGATATCGACCGACGGGATGGCGAAGTTATTCCCTGAGCGGCCTCGCGGCCGGTTCGGTCCAGGATCGCGCGCCGGTCGCGTCAGCGACCCGGCGGGGCGTTGACCTCGAAGTGATCGTCGCAGAACAGGTCGACCAGCTGGACCACCACCTGCTCGACCTCGGACAGGTTCGCCTCGCCGACCGCACCGAGACTCGCCATGTCCCAGGTGTCGACCAAGGCGCGGAGCTGGTTGCCCTCGATCGTCGCCATCTGCTGTACGGAGACCCGGGCGTAGTAGGCGTAGAGCCCGGTCGACCCGCGGTGGGTAGCGACGTTGATGTAGAGGCCCGCCCCTTGCTGCGAGCTCCCCTGCCGCACCCCCCGCGCCTCCAGCTGCCGCTCGGCCGCACGCAGGAGCGTGCGGGGGATCAGACCGGCTGCCTCGGGTTCCTCCGCCACGTCCTCGACTACGATGTTGACCTCGCGGATGCCGGCGAGATTTCCGCGCTCGATGTCCTGCTGCAACGCGAGCGACGGCGAGGCCGTCGCCAGGGTCACGATGACGACGAGCGGCGCCAGACCCACCGTGCTGCGCACCCGCATCAGCGCCCTACTGCACAGCGTCGTCGGCCGCCGCATCCGTCGCGCGCGAGCCGGTGAGCACGCCCACCATCCCGTGGTTGCCCTCGTGACAGGCGTATTCGAAGATCGGGCCAGCGGTCCGCCGCCACGGCACCATGCCGGTCCACGGTCGCGTCCAGACCGTCGGATCACTGACCGTGAACCGGTACTCGAGCGTGCGCTCGTCCACACGTCTGAAGCGCTCGATGACCCGCCGCCCGAGGTTCGACCCAAGATAGTCCGCGTCCTCGCGGAAGTTTGTGGTCTCGACCACCAGCGTGTCGCCGTCCCAATGGCCGCGCGACACCCCGAGCCACTGGGTCACCTGCGCGGGCGGCGCCGGGCGCCCGTCGAGCGGGATGAATCGCACCTCGTGGATCTGCTCCTGCAGAATCGCCACATAGCCAGGCGACTGGGCAATCTGCACGTGGTTATTGTAACCGCTCGACGTGATCGGCACCGGCCGATAGACAAGACACCGGTCACCAAGGTCCATCTCCTCAGGTCCGTCGGCGGGGAGCCTCCCCCGTCTGACCGCCAGAATCCGTCGCGTCTCGGCCGACCCCGCCCGATGCTCGGCCTCCGGCGTCAGCGGCGGCAGACGGCCGTCCGATGGGTCTTCGATGAGCGAGGTCCGTCCGATCGAAACTCCCCGATCCCACCAGAAGGCGTTGTAGGCGAGCGCCACATCCTGGTCCGGGGTCAGCCCTTCGCGCCGGTCCGCGCGCGTCTCCGACGCCGCGTTCAGCGCGGCAACTTCCTCTTCGGTGAGGAACACGCGGTCGGCCTGGTCGGCCGGACGCTGCAGCGGTGTGATGGTGCCGTGGTTCCAGATGCCCTGCAGGTCCGGATCGCCCCACGGCGTCGTTGGTGCGGGCGGCGAGTCTGCAGTCGATGCACGACTCTGCCCGGTCGCGGGAACCGGGAGCAACAGACACAGCGCCGTCAGGGCGGTTAGCCCACGGAACGTCGCGCGACCTCGTTCAGACATGCTTGTAGCTCCTGTTCGCACCGGCACGGACGAGCCACGCGGCCGTCCGCCGACCGGCTTCCGACACTGACTTCTGCCAGGCGAGTCGCTAGCGAGTCCGCGCCAGCGCCTCCAGATCGGTCCGCTCCAGGGCTCGGTGCCCGGAGAGGATGCCCTCCATGCCATAGTTCCCCTCGTGGCAGGCGTACTCGAAGATCGGGTCCTCGCTGCGCTTGAGCTGAATCAGGACCGTCCAGGGCCGCGACCAGATTGTCGCGTCGGTGACGGTCACTTCGTAGTTGAGCGTGTCGGGACCGACCCGCGTGTAGCGCTCCACCAGGTGCAGATGCTCCGCTGAGCCTCTGAAGTTGCTCCGGGGAGAGAAGTTGGTGGTCTCGACCACCAGGGTATCTCCCTCCCATCGACCACGTGAATCGCCGTTCCATTGCGGGACGCGGCCCGACACGTGCGGGCCGCCGTCGAGCGGGATCAGCTTGACGTCATGAGCCATCTCCCGGTAAACCGCCACGTGCCCCGGTGTCTGGAAGATCTGGAAATAGCTGTTGTAGCCGGCGCCCAGACGCGGCACGCCGAAATTAACGCACCGCTCGCCGAGACTCCGATCCTCAGGCCCGTCGGCAGGATGCGCGCGACGGTGAGCAGTCCGCTGCTCGGCCCGCTGCTCGGCCGCCGTAGTCAAGGCCGGCACGTGCCCATCCGGAGGATCGATGACCAGCGAGGTCTGATGCGTGAACTCGCGGTCCGCCATCCAGAACTGGTTGTAGTTGCCCGTCGTGTCGTAGGAATCGGCGTCCTTGAGACCCGCGAGCGCCTTGAGCACCAGCTGGTCGCCGAACTGCGCGTCGAGCCCACTCTCGACGACGCGGGCCGCCGCCACTTTCAACGTGGCCACTTCCTCGTCGGTCAGCCACGCCTTGCCCACCCACTGCGGCGGGCGCTCGAGCGGCGTCACGTTGTTGTTGGCCCAGACGCCGTGAAAATCCGGTTGCCCGTCGGCCGTTCGCGGCAGCGTCCAGCCGCTCCCATCCGTGACACCCTGGACGGCGACCGGCACCGGCGAAAACGCCAGCACCACGACGATGAGACCAACGCTTATACGGCATTGATTCGCCATCTGCCACCTCTATCTCCGGGCGTCCACCACCGGCGCGTCTCTGTCTCGCCGCAACACCTTGACTGACTTGTACCCCCTCCGCGATGTTTGTCCAGCCGGTCCGGCGACACCCGCGTCCCCCTCAATCCAGATGTCCGCGCTCGGCGTCACCCATCTCGACGCGGCGCTCGGGGAAGTACTCGCGCCAGCGGGTGGAGACCTTCGTGGCGATGTCCGGGCGACAGCAGAGCTCGGCCGGAAACGCCGGCGGCAGACGCGCGTCGATGACGATGGGCGGCGTGTAGACGAGGTGGTTGCGGACCACGCTGGTCGCGGCCGCGTAGATGTCGGCCGCCGGCTCGAACCGCGTGAAGGTGGTCCAGAGAAAGTTCATCGCGCTCTTCGCTGCCCGGGCCGGCTCGTCCGTCATGACGACCAGCGGCCAACCGGCGAAGGCCGGATGCGACGCCACCCGGGCGGCCGCCGCCGGGTCGGTGCTGGACGGCGGGCCGCCGACCACGAGGCACCCCGGGCAAAACACCCGCACGTCGTCGACGCCCCGCGGGAGTTCAGCAGCCGTGAATACACCGGGCAGGTCCCGCACCGGGTCGCCCAGTCCCAGCCAGACGCCCTTCGAGCCGCGGTTCACCGCCGGCCCCGTATAGTCGAGCGTATCCATCGACAGGTTGGCGAACACATACAGGTCGGTCTCGGGATTCGTCCGCGCCAGGATATGCTCGAGCGTGGCGGGAAAGTCTCGCAGGTCGACCGGTTGATCGGTGACCAGGAGGAACTTGGTCAACGAGAGCTGCCCTTCGCCCAGGATCCGGAACGCACTCGCCATCGCCTCACGCGCGTAGCGCTGCTTGACGACCGCGGCCGACAGCGAGTGATACCCGGTTTCGCCGTAAGACCACAACCGCTCGACTGCCGGCATCACCAGCGGAAACAGCGGCGACAGCAGCTCCTGTAGCAGGTCGCCGATGAAGAAGTCCTCCTGCCTCGGCTTGCCGACAACGGTGGCAGGATAGATCGCGTCGCGGCGACGCGCCATCCGGTGGACCTGGAACACCGGATAGTCGTGGCGCAGGGAGTAGTAGCCGTAGTGGTCGCCGAACGGTCCTTCGGGCCGCCGTTCCCATGCCGGCACCGACCCGATCAGCGCGAACTCAGCGGCCGACGCCAGGCCGTGCGGTCCGACCCCTTCGATAACGCGCAACCGTGCACCGGCAATGAGCGACGCCAGCATCAGCTCCGGCACGTTCTCGGGCAGCGGCGCGACGGCCGATAGGATCAGCGCCGGTGGTCCCCCCAGGAACACGGTCACCGGCAGGGCGGCGCCGCGGGTCTCCGTCGCGTGATAGTGAAACCCGCCCCCCTTGCCGATCTGCCAATGCATGCCAGTCGTGCGCGCATCGTGGATCTGCATACGATAGATCCCGAGGTTGTGGCCGCGCCCATCGGGATGCTCGGTGAAGACGAGGGGCAGGGTGATGAACGGTCCGCCGTCCTCCGGCCACGTGGTCATCGCCGGCAGCCGGTCCAGCCGCACATCGTCGGTCACGACGTCGGTCACCGGTCCGTGACGCGCGCGGCGAAGGCCGACTCGGAACAGATCGGCCGCGAGGTCTCGGGCGCCCCACAACGAAGCCGGTGTCGGCGGTAACACCGTCTCGACCAGCTCGACCAGCCTGCGGATCAGCCGGTGTGGCCGCTCGCCAAACGCCAGCTCGGCGCGGCGCGCCGTCCCGAACAGGTTCGTGACCAGTGGAAAGTCAGCGTCGGTGACATTCGAGAACAGCAGCGTCGGTCCCCCCGCGGCCACGACACGACGATGGATCTCCGCCGCTTCGAGCGCCCGGTCGACCGGCGCCGTGACCTCGACGAGGTCCCCGTCGCGTCTGAGGCGATCCAGGAAAGCGCGCAAATCTGGAAAAGACATCGTCGTGCTCGTGACGCAATGGTCACGAGAGGCTCTGTCCCAAGGAGTCTAGCGGGCCGACGCCGAAGGGTTCACGCGAAGCGCTTCACCGCCTCCTACTCGGGTCTCCGTCTACCCGTTCCGCCCGGTCGGATCCTCGGGGGTACCACACAAGTCGCCGAGATACCCGGCCCCGCCGCAGTAGCTCGCGTCCTGGAGTTGGATCAGGATACCGTCCGGGTCGGTGAAGTACAGCTCGGGCGTACCGCCTGGCGCACCGCCCCGGTTCTCCATGCGCATCGTTATGTATGACTGCAGCGGGCCGACCGGGCCTGGGCCGTCGCCCCGGGGGGTGACGCCGTAGTCCTCGAGCAGACCGAGAATGCGGTCTAGGTCGAAGTCGTCCACGGTCAGACAGGCGTGATGGATCATCGCCCCCTGCGGATCGGCGGCGCGCCCCAGCGCCAGAAACTGGTGCCCCGCGCCGACACGGAGCACCGGAAGCGCGCCCTGATACGTGTCGATCGGCAACCCGAAGAGCCGCTGATAGAAGCCGGTGGAACGCTGCTGGTCCGTCACACGGAGCGTGAAATGGTTGTAGTCACGCACGGCCAGTAACCCCGGACTCGGCGCCCGCTCTGGCGCCGCGAGGCAGCGCTCGCCCAGCCGACCCGCGCCGCCGCAGTAGCCAGTGTCTTGCAGCTGGACGACCACCCCGTCCGGGTCCCCGAAGTAGAGCTCGGGCGTGCCCTCCGGCGCGCCGCCGAACTCCTCTCCGCGTATCCGGATCCGCACCTGCATCGGGCCGGACGGATCGGATGGCGCGACCCCGTTCTCGCCCATGATCCGCACGAGTCTGTCGGGATCGAAGTCGTCAACGGCCAGACACAGATGGGTAATGCGGGGATTGGCGCTCTGGCCACCGCCCAGCGCCATGAACTGAGGTCCGTCGCCGACGCGGAGCACCACCGTCCTGGCCTGACGCGCCGCAATCGGCATGCCGAACAGCCCCTGATACCACTCCAGCGAACGCGCTGGATCGGACACACTGAGCGTCATATGGTTAATCGCCCGCACCGGAATCGTGGGGGCGGCCTGTGCGAAAGCGGCGGGCACCGCCGCCAGAGCGCCGAGCGAGCCCAGAAAGACACGTCGGGGCACCTGCCCGTGCTCATACGCGGTCACCAGCCGGTCGATGTCTGATTGCATCGTTTCCTGTCTCCCATCGCATCCGATCGACTGCCCGGTTGGCGTCCGCGCCGTCCCCTCGAGCACTCCCGACGCCGTGGTGACAGAGACGCACTCGCGTGGCTCAGTATACCGCCTGGCCACGAGTCGGGGACACCTCGCGCGACGCGACGGGCGGCCCGGTTGATGACCGTCTTGACCCGGCGCCACCGACAGGCGACACGCGGTAATGGCGGCGCGGGATCGGGTCCACGCCGATTTCCCGATCGCGGTCTCAGGACGGGGTTAGAATCGATCGGCCGACACAGTCGAGAGGCACGGACGATCGGAGGAGACGCAGTGGACTTCGTCACGACGGCAACCGACCCCTGGGGACGCACGGTGCTCACCCACGTCGCCTGGAACATTCTCTGGGTCTCGGTGTTTGTCTTCGTCGCGTTCCTGGTGGCGCACGCCTCCTACATCATGCTGTCGGCGCACCGAGTCCGTGGCAAGGCCGACACGGACGCATTGGAGACCAAGCACCAGAACCTACCGGGTCGAGTCAAACGGCACTCGTTCATGGCGCGGCTCTTTCACTGGGTGATGGCGGGAGCCGTTTTCACGCTGCTCGGGACGGCGTTCTTCCCGATCATGGGCTGGCAGTTCAACTGGATCGACATCCATTGGGTAGCCGGTCTCGTCCTGACGGGATCAATCGTCTACCACATCATCCACGCCACGTTTTGGCTCGACTTCTGGTCGATCTGGGTAGGCCCCAAGGACATCCCGGAGTTCAAGGCGGAAATCCTGCGCGAACGGGGCCACGACGTGCCGGGCCCGCACCCGGCCAAGTATCCGATCGGCAATCGCCTCTATCACCTGGTGCTGACCTTCGTCGGGTGCACGGTCAGCCTGACCGGCCTAGTGATGCTGTGGCGAATGGGAACCCCGTTCATCACGCCCAACCCCTACATCCTGGGTGAAGGCACGTGGGGCTGGGTGTATGTCTTGCACGGTCTCGTCGGGCTCTCGCTGGCGGGACTGACGACCGCGCACGTCATCTTCGGCGCGCGGCCCAGGAACTGGTGGTTGACCAAGTCGATGATCGTCGGCTGGGTGACACGGCGGGAGTATCTGGAGCATCACGAGCCCAGCCGCTGGCCGATCAAGCTCCCTGCGCCTAAGGAGACTGGAGTCAGGAGCCAGGAACCAGGCGAAGCGTAGGGGGCAGCCGGCTCACCTGCGGCCGATCAGAAAAAGTGAGGCGTTGGCGAGGCGGCGCCACACGAAGATTGCGCTCGTGGAGACCAGGATGAGGGCCGAGGTGGTCAGGGCGTCGACGGTCACGAGCCATCGGCTGAACCTCGGCCAGACCGGCACGGCCGCCAGCGCGCCGGTCACCAGCGCGATCCCGTGGGTCGGGGTCAGGACCAGGGGCAGCGGCGCGGCCGCTGCGGTCAATCCGGTCATCACCTGCAGCATGCCGACCGCCGCCGCTGGCGACTCGGCACGAAAGACGACCCACAGACACAGCACGACAACCAGTAGATAGGCGTGGCGCAGCGCGGCGGGCAACCGGGAAATGCGAGCGCCGAGCCCGCCCTGCTCTAGCGCCACCACAACGCCGTGTAGCACCCCCCAGATCACCACGGTCACGCCCGGGCCGTGCCACAATCCGACACACAGGAACAGCCCGATGATGCGCCGGACGCGTGCCACCCGGCCCTCGGTCGTCGCCTCGAGGGATAGCCCCAGGTATCCGTGGCACCAATCAATCAGCGAGATGTTCCAGCGCCGCCAGAACTCGGTGAGCGTATCCGCCCCGTACGGCCACCGGAAGTTCTCGAACAGGCGGAACCCGAATATCCTCCCGAACCCGATCGCCATGTCGGCATACCCGGAAAGACCGAAGTAGATCTGCAGGGCGAAGCAGACGACCCCGAACCAGGCCTGCAACATGCCGAGCTCGCCCGCCCCCATCGAGAACACCGCGTCGACCGGCCCGGCCAGGGTCTCGGCGAGGAACGCGACCTTGGTGAACCCGACCAGACAGCGTCGGACGCCGTAGGCGAAGGCGGCCATCGTCACCCGGCGCTGCGCCAGTTGCGGGCCCATCTCGCTGTACCGCACGAGCGGCCCGGCACAGAGCAGCGGGAAGAAGACCAGGTACAGCGATGCCCGGATGGGGCTCACCTGGGGGCGCGTGGTCCCGCGGAAGACGTCGACCACATAGGAGATCGCGTGACACGCGATGAAGGTCAGACCGAGGGGCGCCAGCAGCTGCGGCACAACGAACGACCGCCCGGCCAGTTCGCTGGCCAGCGGTCTGGCGTACTTGAATATGACCAGCAGCAGCACATTGCCGGTCACCGCCAGCGTCAGCAACGCCTCCGGCAGCGGGCTTGGACGGGCGGTTGACGCCCCGGCGCGGCGCGCCCAGCCGATCGCCAGGGCCACCGTATAGTTGAAGGCGACCGCTCCGGCGATCACCTGGATGAAATCCCCAGCGCCGGCGACGAGGAACACGAGGCTGCCCCCGAGCAGCACGGTGTTGGCCAGGCTGAAGCGGCGGGCTCCCTCCCGCCAGCGCCGCGGGGTCACCGCAACGGCGATGAAGAAGAGCGCGAACAGCGACGGGAGGAACCAGAGGAGAAACGCGGAATCGGTGAACAGCACGAGCGAGGCGTCATATTACTCCGCAATAGCCCCGCAGGAAAACGGTTGCAACGGCTCGCGCCGTCCCGGTGAGGGCACACGCTACTGATTCACCCTGAACCCGGCCACTAGTCGAGGATCGTCGCGGCGGGGCCGGTCAGCTCAACGATGTGCAGCCCCGTGTTGGCCCGGTCCACGAGATAGATCAGCCCTCGATCGTCAACCTCGACGTTGTTGGTCTGGATCGCCGTCTTGCAGCTCTCGACCCCGTCGATCGTGATGCACCGCTCGTCGGTGTTCGCAGTGGTCGCGGGAATGTAGTGCGCCACCTCGATCGGCTCGAACGGGTTGCGGACATCGACGACGCGCATCCCGGCGTTGAACCACGAGAACACCTGGAGCTTCTTGTAGAACGGCGCGGTCATCGACCACTGCGTGCCGTGCGGACCGAATCGCCCGCCCCGACCGCAGAACCCGCCGTCGGCCTCCGGGACCTGAAACGTCGAGACCGGCATCGGATGGGCCTCGTCGGCGAGGTCGACGAAGAAGGCCACGTGCCGCGCCTCCTGGCACTCGTTCGTCACCGACTCCGACACCAGGACCACGAAGTCGCGCGTCCGTTGATCGCGGTTCTGGGCATAGTCGACCAGTTCGACGTCGAGGAGCGGAAAGGCGGTGTGCCCGCCCCAGAAAGAGGGGATGTCGAGACGGCCGATCTGGGGAAACCGGAGGCCGTTCTGGCTCGAGGCCAGCGGTCCGGCAACGCCCGGGTCGCCGCGCAGAAACCGCTCGCGATCCACGATCTGCAAGACCCCGTTCGCCGATGTACCGTAGCTGAGATACAGCCGCTCGCCGGCGCGGACCACCTCATGCACCCCCGAGCCTCCGGGCACCGGCCCGGACGCGTCGGGCTGTACCCCGTCGAGGCTGAAGTCGCGGATCCGGCGCGGTGCGGACGGGTCTGCCAGGTCGAACGCCTGGACCACCCGTGGCGCGCGCCAGCCGTCGACCGTCCCGACCAGGTAGGCAACGCCGGTGTCACACTCCCACCAGTTCTTGTGCGTGTTCTGCTCCCCGTCCGGGGTGTGCCCCATCGAGGCGACGGTCGTCACGAACGAGGGGTCGCCCGGATCCGAGACGTCCCACAGCTCGTGGCTCTGGTTCCCGTTGGCCCGCAGGAGATAGGTGGCTTCCGGATCGGCGCCCGGCAGGTCCGCGCCGGAGCAAACCTGCACCATCTGCGCCCCCTGGGCGTCGCCCGTCGCGGGGATGTGATGGAGATACACGGGACGCGACGGGTCGGTCACGTCGACGATCGACGTCCCGTTGACTTCGACGCGGCCCGTCAGCGGGTTGAGCGCCTCACCGGCGTGATGCCCGACATACAGTATCCGCCGCCCACCCTGCTCGACCGGAAGCGGATGATACGCGGACCGCGCCTGCAGATCGTGGGACCCGACCAGGCGCGTGTTCAGCCGCTCCTCCGGATGGCCCTGCGCCAGCGCCGGCGGGGCCGTCACGCCCGCCAGCAGCGCCAATACGACGACCCGCGTCCTCATAGGCATTCTGGACTCATTCGGACCGTCCGTAACGCCCGCGGCGCGGGGCGTCTGGGTCCCCGCCAGCGACCGAGCCGGGGGGTGGGGCGGAGCCCCATGTTGGAATGATGCGTCGCATAACGGGCTCTCGCGAATCTCAGGGCACCAACAGACGGATGATGCCGTCCCCTTCGTCCAACACTCGCACCTCAAGATTCGAGGGACGATCCCGCCGATCCGATATCGCGCGAAACGTGGCCGCGGTGCCCGGCGGACCACGCTCACGGCAGCGCGAACGCCACCACCCTGTCGGCGGCGGCCACCGCCACGTACTGCCTGCCGTCGCCGCCGAGATAGGTGATCGGGTTGGCGTTGCCGCTCTGCCCCAGTGTACCCACCCACACCTCACGGCCTGTCGCCGCCTCGAAAGAGCGCAAGCGTCCATCGTCGGTCCCGGCCACGAACAACAGCCCGCTACCGGTCACGATGGCGCCCGCGCGCACCAGCCGTCCCGTGTCCTGCTTGCCGGCTGGTAGCTGGTCGGTGATGCCGAGTGTCTGCTGCCACACGATGTCGCCGGTCGCGGCGTCGACCGCCGTCAGCCGGCCCCAGGGTGGTTTCTGGCACGGCAGGGTCGCGTCACCGACCCGCACGCTGAAGCTGGACGGACGCGGCGCGTTCTTGGTGTAGGGCACGGGGTCATCGGCTGGCGCCGCCTCCATCCAGCCGAGCGCCCCGAGGTCCTGCGTCACCACGAACACATACCCGGAGCCGGGATCGAACGCCACGCCGCCCCAGTTGGCACCGCCGACCCCACCCGGAAACGAGACCGTCGTCCTGGGCGGCGCGCCCTCGGCGCGATACACCCACGGCGTGAACGGGCCGGCGTTGTAGAGCTCGCCCAGGCTCGCGACCAGATCCGCGCAGGCGGCGGCGTGCTCGGCTGATGTGTCCGCCGCGGTGACCAGATCGGCCGGCGCGTAGTCGACCCGCGCCAGCGCCGGCGGCTTCAGCGGGATCGGCTGCGTCGGATACGCCAGCTCGCCGGGGACATCGCTCGCCGCCACCGGGCGCTCCTCGACCCCATAGACCGGTTCGCCCGTTTCCCGATTCAAGATGTACAGGTAGCCGGACTTGGTCGTCACGCCCAGCGCCGGAATCGCGCCGCCCTCGCGGGCGATGTCGAACAGCACGGGCGGCGCGGGCGGGTCGGCGTCCCAGAGGTCGTGATGGATGGTCTGGAAATGCCACCGGTAGGCGCCGGTCTCGATCTCGACGGCGACCACCGAGTTCCCGTACAGGTTGGCGCCGTGCCGGTCTCCGCCGTAGTCGGCTGGTATGGGTGATGCCAGCGGCAGATACAGGAGCCCGCTCGCCTCGTCCATCGAAAAGTAGAACGGCCAGGCGTTGACGCCGAGACGATCCCGCCAGCTGTCGCCCTCCCAGGTGTCGTGGCCGGGCTCCCCCGGCTGCGGCACGGAGCTGAACTCCCACAGCTTGGTCCCGGTCCGGGCATCATAGGCGCGGGCGTTGCCGATGCCGCCGGGGGTGCCACGCGGCGTGTTCGCGCCGACCACGACGACATGCCGATAGACGAGCGGCACCGAGTTGTAGGGCACCACCATGTCGGTCTCGCCGGCCTGTCCGAAGCCGGGGACCGGCGCACCGGTGGCGGCATCGAGCGCGATCAGGCGTCGTCCGGAGGTGAAGATGATGCGCGGCGGCGTGTCCGCTTCGCCGGGCCAGTACGCGACGCCGCGCCGGGACGGGGCGCCGTCAGCGACCTGGTACTGCCAGAGCTCACGGCCGGTCGCCGGCTCGAGCGCGACCACGCGGTCGGCCGCCGGCAGATACATGACATCGTCGACGACGACCGGCGTGGCCTGCGAGCTCGGGCCACCGCCGCCGGACGCTCCGGCCGGCGCCGCGCTCTGCAGGGAATAGGTCCAGACCTGCGCCAGGCTCGCCGCGTTCTCCGTGGCGATCTGCGTCAGCGGCGAGTAGCCGGTTGCGGCAAGGTCGCGGCGATACATCGGCCAGTCGGCGCCGCCGAGTGGGGTGGTCTGTTGTGGGGCGCCGCCGCACTGCGTCAGCACCATGGTCAGCAGCGGGCCGCCCAACGCCGCCGTCAGCCGCCTGGAGCGCATCACGTGTCACCCTCCCGTTTGACGCGTCGTGAAGACCGGCATTGTATCTCGGTGCGGCCGCCATTCGGCATATCCACATAAAACTGATCTTCGGTCGCCTGGGCGTCCCGGAGCTGCCGCCCGCGAACGATGGCATCCGTCGACGGACCTTCAAGACCTGTTCTCCCATATAATCGACCGGTCTCCGGGACGCCGCGTCCTTCCGCTCCAGCACCCCGTTGGGTCCGTACGAGGTCAGTGCCACGATCGACGCGGACGGCCCTGTCGACATGATCGCACGAACACTGGAGGACCTCATGCGCGCATTGTTCCAACTCCTGTTGCTCCTGGCTCTCGCGACCACCTCGGCGTCGGCGCAGTCGCGGACCGGGGATGCGCTGCGCATCTACCTGGTCGATGTGGAGGGCGGCAACGCGACCCTCTTCGTCTCGCCGGCGGGCGAGTCGTTGTTGATCGACACCGGCAACGGCGGGGCGAACGCCGCGCGAGACGTCGGCCGCATCATGGCGGCGGTCGAGGACGCCGGGCTGCAGCAGATCGACCATCTGATCACGACCCACTGGCACGGCGACCATTTCGGCGGGATGACGGAGCTGGCCGCGCGGATCCCGATCCGGCACTTCATCGACCACGGTCCGAGCGTGCAGGCCAACGCCACGACCGAGGCGTTCCTCGAGGGCGCCTACCGCGACCTGTACAGCCAGGCCCCGCACACCGTGGCGAAGCCGGGTGATACGGTGCCGCTGTCCGGCGTGGAGGTGACCGTCCTGACCTCCGGCGGCGCGGTGCTCCAGCAACCGCTGCCGGGCGCCGGCGAGCCGAATCGGTACTGCACGGACTTCGAGCCGCAGGCCGAAGACCTGGGCGAAAACGCGCAGTCGGTCGGGATCCACATGGTGTTTGGCCAGTTTCGCGTGCTGCACCTCGGCGACCTGACGGTCAACAAGGAGTTCGACCTGATGTGTCCCGCGAACCGGATCGGCACCGTGGACCTCTTCATCGTCTCGCACCACGGACAGCCGAGTTCGAATGCCGCGGCGCTGGTTCACGCCATCGAGCCGCGCGTGGCCCTGATGAACAACGGGACGCGCAAGGGCGGACAGCCCGAGGCGATGACTATCCTGCATGCGACCCCTGGCCTGGAGGACCTCTGGCAGCTCCACTTCTCGCTGCTGAGCGGGCAGGAGTACACGGTGCCTGGATTGTTCACCGCCAACCTGGTCGACGAGCAGCCTGACGCGGTGCCCCGAGCCCCCATGCCGCGGCCGGCGCCCGGCACCAACGCCGGCCCGCCGCCGTCGCACAACGGCCCGGCGTCCTGGATCGCGGTCGAGGCGCACCGGGACGGCACGTTCACGGTCACGAACAGCCGGAACGGCTTCAGTAAGACGTACTGATCGGTGCCCGTTCGACCCGGAATGGCCCCACGACACCGGCGAACCACGCCGCGCTATACTGGGTGCCTTCCCGCCGACCCAAGCGCGGCGGACGAGCGCCGCATGTGCCTATTCCATCGACCGCCATGCGCGAGGGTGCGGCCCTCGCCACCATCCGCCGCATCCTGCTGATCCTCTTCCTGATCGGCGTCGTCGGCACCGGCCTGGAACTGCTGCTGCTCGATCACACCGAGGACCTCTGGCAGTGGGCGCCACTCGTGCTGATGGCGCTCAGTCTGGTCACGCTGGGTTGGCGCCTGGCCGATCGCGGTGCCGCCAGTCTGCGGCTGTTCCAAAGCACGATGGTGCTATTCGCGCTGAGCGGCGTCGTCGGGCTCTGGCTGCACTACCAGGGCAACGTAGAATTCGAACTGGAGATGTATCCTTCCATGCAGGGGCTCGAGCTGTTCCGAGAATCGGTGACCGGGGCCACGCCGACCCTGGCCCCCGGCGCCATGCTCGAGCTCGGCCTGCTCGGGCTGGCGTACGCCTATCGGCACCCAGCATTGAGTGACGAGCACCGAGCAACGTACAACGCGCCACGCGCAGAGCAACCCAATCCGGCGGCTCCTGACGTGGAGAACTGAGAGACCAATAATGATGAGCGTCATGACGAGAGTAGCCTGTCTCGCGGCGTCTGTCCTGGTGCTGGTACTGGGCCTGGCAGCCGACGGCAGGGCCCAAGTCGGTGACAGCGGCGGGATCGTGAATCCGAACCTGGCGGGCGCGGACGAGTTGCACGCGCTGCCCCATCTGACCGGGCAGGTCGTCGACGACCTGCTGACACGCCGGCCGTTCCTGACCATGACAGACCTCCACGCCTATCTCAGCACCGCCCTGAGCGCAGACCAGCTCGCCGAGCTCTACCCGCGGCTGTTCGTGCCGATCAACCTGAACACGGCGTCGCCGGAAGAGATCCTGCTGGTGCCGGGCGTGGGCGCGCGCATGGCGCACGAGTTCGAGGAATATCGCCCGTATCGGGCGCTGGCGCAGTTCCGGCGCGAGATGGGCAAGTATGTCGACGATGACGAGGTGACGCGGTTCGAGCGGCACGTGTTCGTGCCGATCAACCTCAACACCGCGAGCGACGCCGACATCCTGAGCATTCCCGGCGTGGGGCCGCGGATGCTGCACGAGTTCGACGAGTATCGGCCCTACCAGGCGATCGAGCAGTTCCGCCGGGAGATCGGCAAGTATGTCGACGACGACGAGGTGGCGCGACTCGAGCGGTACGTCGTCCTGGAGTAGACCGCGAGGATGACTCATCGTCGACGCGCCGGCGGCCTCTGTGTGGCCGGGATCGTGTGGGCCTCGGTGGCGACGGCCGCGCAGATGCCGACCGAGCCGGCCGAGATGTTCGACGCCTTCTGCGCGGTCTGTCACGGGGAAGACGGCAGCGGGCAGGTGGAGAACCCGGCGCTCGACGGCGAGCCGATGGACTTCACCGACTGCGCGGTCGCGACACCGGAGCCGGACGCGGACTGGGAGCTCGTCATCACGCGCGGCGGGCCCGCCGCGGGCCTCTCGTCCGAGATGCCGTCCTACGGCGACACCCTGACCGGCGGGCAGATCGGGACGCTCATCGGCTACATCCGCGGCTTCTGCCCCGAACCGGGTTGGCCGATCGGCACCCTGAACTTCCCGCGGCCGATTTTCACAGAGAAGGCGTTCCCCGAGAACGAATTCCTGCTGCTGCCCGAGGTGTCCGAGGGCCCAGGCGACGTCAGCCGGGTCGGGATCCGGGCCATCTACGAGCGCCGGCTCGGCCGGCGCGGGCATGTCGAGATGCGGCTCCCGTTCGAAAGTTTCTCGGCGGCCGGCACGCGACGCTCGGGTCTCGGCGACGTCAAGCTGGCCGGCAAGTACGTCGTCCACACCGACCGCGCAATGACCCGCATCACCACGGCCGGCCTCGAGGTCAGCCTGCCGACCGGCGACGCGGACGACGGGCTCGGTCACGGGACCGCGGTCTTCGAGCCGTATCTGGCGTTCGGAACAACGCTCGGCGACCTGTATCTGCAGACCCAGGTAAAGGTCGAGTCACCTGCCCGCGACCCCGTGTCGGAAGCCGAGTTCGGCTACAACGCGTATGTCGGGTTCGACGTCTCGGAGGTCCTGAACACCTGGACGCTGGGTCTCGAGCTGAACGGCGTGGACCGCGATCTCGCCCTGACGCCCCAGCTGCGCAAGGGGCTCACCCGCACCGGCGCCATCGCGGTCGCCAGCGGCGTCCAGATTCCGATCACCCACCGTGACACCAGGCGGGCGCGCTGGGTCGGCTACTTCCTCTGGGAGTATCTGGACCCGGTCTTCACCGTGAAGGACTGAGGCAGGATGGCGGAGAGAGTGGGATTCGAACCCACGGTAGAGTTTCCCCTACACACGCTTTCCAAGCGTGCTCCTTCAACCACTCGGACATCTCTCCGCAATTGGTGGCCCGTCTAAGGCGTGTCAGTGCCGCTCACGCGGCGGGGCACCCGGGCCGGACTGCGTTGCTCCGCAGTCACATGCCACCGGCATTTTTCCTCGTCGCGCCTTCCTCTCCGGCGCCGCGCGCCCGCGACCGCCTCTGATTCGCCCGAGTCGGGCCGCGGATGAGCGACCTTGGCAGGAGTCTACCACGCTGGTTTTCTGGACACATCGTCGGCGTGCCGCCGGCAGATGCGCTGCTTGATTGCTCCCTGACCCGGGGATAAACTGGGATGTCTTCGGACGGGCATCGCCACGCCGGCGGCGCGGCCCGACAACCGGTGACGGGTCGCAGCGCGGCCCGGACCCTGTGCAATCTCAGCCTACGAACCGCGTCAGGGCCGGAAGGCAGCAGCGCTAAGTAGTCACTGACATGTGCCGCAGGTTCTTCCGGGTCGCGGCTGGAACCCGCCACCTGCTGGCGCCGTCCACATGACCCGAACGCTGCGCTGATCACCGCATGGCCTACCAGGTACTCGCCCGCAAGTGGCGTCCGCAGCGGTTTGATGACGTCATCGGCCAGCGCGGCGTCACGCAGACCCTGCGCAACGCCATCGCCACGGACCGTCTAGCGCACGCGTTCGTCTTCGCGGGGCCGCGGGGCGTCGGGAAGACCACGAGCGCGCGCATCCTCGCCCGGGCGCTGAACTGTGTCACGGGGCCGACAGCGGACCCGTGCGGCGAGTGTGACGCCTGCCGGGAAATCGCCGAGGGCCGCGACATCGACGTGCTCGAGATCGATGCCGCCACCCACACCCAGGTCGAGAACATCCGCGAGGTGATCATCGCCGGGCTGTCGATCGCCCCGGTGCGCGATCGTTACAAAGTGTTCATCATCGACGAGGTGCACCAACTCTCGTCGAGTTCGTTCAACGCGCTGCTGAAGTCGGTCGAAGAGCCACCGCCGCACGTCGTCTTCATTATGGCAACTACCCTGCTCGACAAGATTCCGGACACGATCCTGTCGCGGTCGCAGGTCTTCGAGTTCCGCACCATCGGCACGGCCGCCATCACCGAGCATCTGCGCGCCATCACGGCGGCCGAGCAGGTGTCGGTCGACGCCGCCGGGCTGGCGCTGATCGCGCGGTCGGCCGAGGGCAGCATGCGCGACGCGCAGAGCGCACTCGACCAGGTGATCGCCTTCGCGGGGGAATCGGCGACCGCCGACGAAGTGTCGGCCGTGCTGGGACTGGTTGGCCGGGACGCGGTGTTCGACGTCGCCGAGACGGTCGCCGACGAGGCGGCGCCGCGGGTGTTCGAGCTGGCCGGCCGCTTCATGGAGGCGGGTTACGACCTGCGTTCGGTCTGCCGCGAGCTGACTCGGCTGGTGCGCGACCTGCTGGTTGTGAAGATCGATCCGGGCCGCCTCACCGACCCAGAGATCGCCACCGATGCCGAACGTCGGCGTTTGGAGGCGTTGGTGGGTCGGTTCTCGCGAGAGGACTTGTTGCGCGGGTTCGACGTGCTGTCGCGGGCCGAGTTCGAGATTCGCGGCGCGGCCCAACCACGCTACCACTTCGAGGTGGCCATGCTGCGCTGGATGCACTTGCGGAACTTGGTCCCACTGAGCGAGCTAATCGATGGGCTCGAGCGGCAGCCCTCGCCGACACCCGGGCTGGAACGGCGCCCGTCACCGCCGGTCGACCCGCCGGTGGCGGCGTCGCGCCCGATGCGCTCAGGAACGGCACCGCCACCGGCACGCCGATCTCGGCCGGCCCGGACGTCTCGCGGCGCGCCGCCGCCGGATGCGCCGGTTGCGTCCCGGTCGCCGGCGAAAAACGCGGCCGAGCCGCCCGCCGATCCCAAGGCGGCGTTGCTGGCCGATCTGAAGCGGACGAAGAAATTCTTCCATGGCACCGTCGTGGCGCAGGCGCAGCAGGTGGAGATCGACGGCGGGCGGCTCATCTTCAGTTTCACCGAGGCGCAGCGCACGCTGGCCCAGCAGATAGAAGCGAGCCGTTCCTGGCTCGAGCCGATGGCGACGCGCACGCTGGGGCGGAAGATGACAGTGGGCGTTCGCACGGTCGCCGGGCTTGGGGCCGTGGATGCCCCAAGCCCGACCTCGAGCACCGCGGCGGCGCCTCGCCAGCCAACATTCGAGACCGTGAGCCCACCGGAACCGCCACCGGAGGGAGAGGTGCCACCTCCACCGACCGACCCGCCGCCGGACCTCAATCTGTCACCGATACGCCACACCAGCCCGCCCGCCGGGCCGACCCCGACGAAGCGGCATCCGGACGGACCGCCCGCCGAGCTGCTGACACAGGCGCTGGACGACCAGGCGGTGCAGGCGATGCTCGAGGTGTTCCCGGCCGAGATCAACGACGTCGAGGAAATCTGACTGCGAGCCAACCATGAACATCCAGAAGATGATGCAGCAGGCGCAGCAGATGCAGGACAACCTGCAGAAGCAGCTGAGGCAGACGAAGGTCGAGGCGACCGCCGGCGGCGGGATGGTCACCGTCGTCATGAACGGCGTCAAGGAGATTCAGAGCCTGACGATCGATCCCGAGGTGGTGTCCCGGGATGATGTCGAGATGTTGCAGGACCTCATCGTGGCCGCCGTCACCGACGCGCAGCGGCGCGCCGACGACCTGATGTCGCAGCAGATGGGCGGCATGATGGGCGGGCTCAAGATTCCCGGGCTGACATGAGCCAGATCGAGCCGCTCGTCCAGCTGACCGAGGAACTCCAGCGGCTGCCCGGCATCGGGGCCAAGAGCGCGCAGCGCCTGGCCTTTCACCTGCTGAAGCAGCCGCGTGAGGACGTCGATCGGCTGTGCGACGCAATTCGTGAGGTCAAGGAACGCATAACCTACTGCTCCATCTGCTCGAACATCACGGACCGCGATCCCTGTGTCTACTGCACCGATCCCGGCCGCGACCGGCGGATGATCTGTGTGGTCGAGGATCCGGCCAACGTCGGCACCATCGAGAGGACGGGTGACTTCAGGGGGACCTATCACGTGTTGATGGGAGCACTGTCGCCGCTGAAGGGCATCGGACCGGACGACCTCCACATCAAGGGGCTGCTCGAACGTGTTGACGCCGACGCGGTACGCGAGGTAATCCTGGCGACCAACCCGAACGTGGAAGGAGAAGCCACCGCTATCTACCTGGCCAGGTTGATCAAGCCACTCGGCGTGCATGTCAGCCGGATCGCCATGGGAGTTCCGGTGGGTAGCGACCTCGAGTACACCGACGAGATCACCATGCTCAAGGCGATGGAAGGCCGCCGCGAGGTGTAGCCGCGTTTCAGATCCGCCCGAGCAGCTCCTCCAGCACGCGAGCCGTGGCGGGGGCCCGCCGCGCGCCGTCCCCTGTCGCCAACTCGGCCCGCAGCCGGGTGAGGCCAGCCTCGTCGTCCACGTCGTACCAGCCGTCGAGCAGCTCGACGGCTAGCCCGATACGGTCGGCGGCCGCGACCGTATCGGCGCGCGCCCACCCGGTGCTCCAGCGGATGCCGCTGAAGAGATCGGGAACCGGGCCGGGCCGGGCCGCGAGGCCAATCAGATAGTACCCGCCGTCATCCGCCGGACCGAGCACCACCCGGTCGCCCTGCACCCGCAGCCGGTCGAGCGCCTCGGCGACACGCGCCGCGGGCAGCGTGGGCAGATCCGACCCGATCAGCACCACGGGCGAGAACCCGTCTCGAAAAAGATCCTCGAAGACGCCCCGCTCCCGGCAACCGAGGTCGGCGCCGCGTTGCGGCAACAACTGGTCGTCTGTCAGACCGGCTTGCGCGAGTCCAACGGTCCCGCCGTCCTCGGTGTAGGCGACCCGAACCGTGACCCCATCGATCGTCCCGCACCCGGCCACGACGTCGGCAAGGAACGCACCGTAGAGCCGGCGCCGATCCTGCTCGTCGGGCACGGCACCGGCCAGCCGGGTCTTCGGCGGACTGGTGCCGTGGGGCTGCCGCGCCATTATCACGACGGCGGCCCCACGCGTCGTCGCACCGGTCGACGGGAACCGGCCGGCAGCTACACGCGCCGTTTCCGCGTCGGCGATCGCCCGCCGCACCGACAGTCCCCGGCGGACCAGGAACCCGACCCCGACCGTCGTCCAGGCCAGCATGCGCGCCTTACGGACGATCGCGAGCGTCACCCCGGTGGCGGTGCCAAAGGCGAGCAGCTCGGCGAACGCGGCGCTACCTGCTTCATCCACGCCGATGCGCAGCGGCACTACTTTGAACACTGCCGTGATGAATCGGTTCGTCGATTCGAAGACGAACGCATCGAGCAAGGTTGGCGCGACGTCGCTGATGAGCGAGAGGACGATATAGATCTCTAGGATCGCCAGCGCGTGGAACGAGAGCTCCCAACCGGCCAGCCGCGCCAGCCGGCCCGGCGCACGCGGGTAGAGCGCGTAGAGCCGGTCCTCAACCCGGCGCACGCGCTCGGCCCAGCGCGCGACGAACGCCGGTGCCAGGCCCCGCCGTTCCACCAGATCGCATACCGTGCTCGCGACCCGCACCTGTCGCCAGATAATCGCGTGGGCGACCGAGATGCAGACGATCAGTACCGTGACCAGCGCGATACTGGCCAGCCACCAGGTGCCGGCGGCGCCCAGCCGTAGCACCAGCGCCAGCGCCCCGCCGGTAACGACGAGCACGGCCGACAGCGTGTAGAAGAGGTTCTCGACCGCGAGTGCCGCCAGGGTGCGGGACACCGGCTCGCGGTCCCGCACGAACAGCGCCTTGGCCGGTTCGCTGACGAGCAGGCTGAGCGGCGTCAGGTTGCCGAGCGCGTCGCCAGCCACCACCGCCTGGAAGGCACGCCCCGGCGAGAGCCGATGCGCGCCCTCGAGACAGCCGCGCCAGGCCATCCCTCTAGCCGCGAACCGAAGCCCCCCCAACGCGATAACGACAAGAAATAGCCACCCGAGACGCCGGAAGCCAGTGGCGATCTCACCCAGACCGGCCTGGCCGACGACCCAGACGAACAGCGCCACGCCCAATATCGCGGCGGCGACTGCGACCGGGGATACCCGTCCCCCCCGACCGGCGATGGTGTGCTCAACCGTCACGCGGCACCCGGTTCAATCTTGCGGCGACTCGACAAGCCCCGGCATAATGGCCAGATGCCCTTCGTTTCGTCGCAGGTTCCAGCGGCGATCATTCTACTTGCGGCCGGGCTACTGGCCTGTTTCCTGGGCTATCGGCTGTTCCGGTGGTTGCTCGCGATCTACGGGTTCGTCGGCGGCGCCTACCTGACGTCACTCTTCGTCGAGGCACTGGAGCCGTGGGCCGCCACGGCCACGATCGTCGGGGGTGGACTGGCCGGCGCGCTACTCCTGCTCATAGTCTATCTGGCCGGGCTCGCTATGCTGGGCGCCGGACTCGGGGCACTGGCAGTCAGCCTATTCTGGACGCCGCAGAACGGCGACCCGGAAACGTGGATAGTGGTAGTAGCGTGTCTGGTCGGCGCAATCGCGGCGGTCTCGTTGCAGCGCTACGTCATCATCGTTAGCACGGCGTTCGGCGGCGCGTGGACGGCGCTCGTGGGCGGGCTGGCCCTCGGTGGGAACGCCGAGGCCACGGCAGCGGCAACCGGCGACGTGTGGCAGGTCTACCCGATGGCGCCAGCCAACGGGCAGGTGCCGTTCGCCATCGGCTGGTTCGGCCTGGGCCTGCTGGCCGCATGGATCCAGCTGCGCGCCACGAGCTCGGCACGCGCATGCCGGAAGGTGGGCGGGAATTGAGTGACCCGCGGCGGCCCTGCCCGCCGCCCCCAAGCGCCATGGAAAACCGGACTTCGCTCGTCTTCGGACGAGCGAACCGGAACGGGTGGAGCTGCCGTATCCTCGCTGGTCGGTGTTCGAACGCGGAGGTTTGACCTCACCGGGGCGCTCAACTAAGATCGGCGCTCCGCTCGACGGGGCCGGCCCGTCCCGGATCGCGTCTGGCCGCACGTCTGCCACGTGTTCCTCAGTAGCTCAATTGGCAGAGCATCCGGCTGTTAACCGGAGGGTTGCTGGTTCGAGTCCAGCCTGAGGAGCCAATTTCCCTAGGAAATACCACCCCTCGTCCTCCGTCCCACCTCCTTTTGTGAAATGGATTGTGACATAACCCTATCGCCTGGCTGCTACGGACCTCGATGCAGACGGCCGACGTGATGGAGACCCTGGACGTGGCCCGCGCGCGGACCGGCGTGGAACAGGTGCGAGTTGTGCATCGGCCGACGCTCCTGAGCGACAACGGGTCGTGCTACGTGTCTCGCGATCTTGCCGCGTATCTTGAGACGCACTGACCTGACCCCCTAAGATCGTTCCAACCCGAGGGGTAGAATGCGGGCGTTGCGAATCAGGAGGCACGATGCCACGGAAGCGATACAGCACCGAGCAGATCATCACGAAACTGCGCCAGGCCGAGGTGGAGTTGAGCCGTGGGCTACGCCCCCCGCAGGTGTGCCAGAAGCTCGGCATCAGCGAGCAGACGTACTATCGTTGGCACACAAGGAGCGCTGCGATGTCGATGTCAGCTTTTCCGAGACGTTGGTTCGCGACAGCGGTTGTCGTGTGGATAGCCATGCACGGAGGCCAGGCGCAGGACATCGAGCCGATCAACACCGGTGACAATCCGTATCGCGTTATCCGCGACTGGGCAGAGCTCACACTAGAAGGACGGCCATGGGGCGGCTCCAACGGCGTGGCGATCGACCGGGATGGCCGGTCCGTGTGGGCGACCGACCGGTGCTCGCCGGGAACGGCCCCTGGCTGTCTCGGCACCACCGCGAACCCGATCCACCTGTTCGACGAGTCCGGCACCGAGATCAGGAGCTTCGGCGGAGGGATGTTCGTGTGGCCGCACGGCCTCCATGTCGATCGAGACGGCAACCTGTGGGTGACCGACGCGCGGGTCGCGAGCCCAGACGAGCTCCAGACGTTTCCGGGCGAAGACGACAAGGGAAGCGTTGTCGTCAAGTTCAGCCCCGATGGCGAGGTGCTGATGACGCTCGGGACACCGGGCGTGAAGGGAGACCCGCCGGACGCGTTGACCGAGCCGACCGACGTCGTCACGGACCCGGACACTGGGGACGTGTACGTGGCCGAGAGTCATACCAACGTCGAGGACCCGGATCTCGTCGGGCGCATCTCGGTGTTCGACCGGAACGGAAACTTCCTCAGGACCATCGGCAGGATGGGCACCGGACCGGGCGAGTTCCGGACGCCGCACGCCATCGAGTTCGACTCCCAGGGGCGGCTGATCGTCGCCGACCGCCACAACCACCGGATCCAGATCCTGACCAAGGACGGGCAGTATCTCGGTGCATGCGGTGAATTCAGCCGGGTGAGCGGGCTGGCGATCGACGGAAGCGACACGATCTATACGTCCGACTCGGAGTCGGACGCCCGGCGCCACCCGGGCTGGCTGAAGGGGATCCGGATCGGGAGCCTCGAGGACTGCAGCGTGACGATCTTCGTTCCCCCGCACGAAACGGATTCGCCTGCCGGTGCGATGGGCGAGGGGATCGCGATCGACCAGGCCGGCAACCTGTATACGGCCGAGGCCAACCTGCGGGGCGTCTCGAAGTACGTGAGGTAGTAACGCCGACGCGAGGTGCGTTCGAGGGGACGGTGCGCCGGCCGGCGCCCTCAGGCGCGCCAGGTCTTCCGCGCGACGGCCGCCGGGTTGTCGCACCGGAAGGAGCTGAACGTCCCGCCGAGCCTGAGACGGATCTCCCCGGCCGCGACCATGTCTCGGGTCGCGACCGGGTCGCGCCTCCTCCGTTCGGCCAGGCTACGCTCGCGCCGTCGCTGCCACCCGACCTCCCGACGTCCCCGCCCAGTTCGACCTCAGTTCCACTGGCGCAGTTACTGTCCCACCAGCTTGGCAGGATCGGCGCCCGATCTCGGGACGAACTTCTGGATGCGGCCAGCGAACACCTCGGCAATATAGAGATTGCCGTCCGGGTCGGTCGTCAGCGAGTGCGGGCCGTTGAAGTGCCCGTAATCGTTACCCGGCGTGCCCCAGCCGTAGAGGTAATTCCCCTGCAAGTCGTACTTGGTGATTCTGCCCAAGCCCCCGTCGGCGACCCAGACGTACTCCTCACCCGACGGCTCCGTCATGATCTCGACCGCGTACGGGAGCGACTCCCCGCGCTGGCCGGTCGAAAACATGAACTGGAAGTTCCCGTCCACGTCGAACACCTGGATCCGGGCGTGCGCCCGGTCCGACACGTAGAGTAACCCGTCCTGGCTGATCGCGATCGCATGGACCGTGTCCCACTCGTTGGGACCAGGATTGTCTGGATCGGCCGGCGCCTCGCCCCAGTCCATGATGAAGTTGTCGTCCGAATCGAACTTGGCCACCCGCGTTCCCACGTAGCCGTCACTGATGAAGTACGTCCCGTCTGGCAGCCACACGATATCGGTCGGGCGCGAGAAGTTGTTCGGGCCACGGCCGGCCACGCCCATCTCCCCGTGCGTGAGCACGAGCTCCCCATCGTAGGTGAACTTGTGTATCTGGTGGAGGTTGTCGTCGACGACCCAGATGTGCTTCTCGCTGTCGTAGGGGCTCATCTTGATCTTGTGAGGCCCACGACTGCCGCTAACGTCGAAGAGCTCGTCATGCTGCGGCCAGTACTCCACTAGCTCGCCGTCGGCATTCACGGCGATCATGACATGCACCCACCGGCGCTCGTACCCGCGGTTCCCGTTGTCGTCGGTTGGCGGCGCGCTGCCCCGGAACGGCTCGATCAACGCGTAGGGGGTGAAAGGCGGATTGCCGGGTGGAAGCGGCAGCTCTCCCCGCATCGCGATCCAGATGCGGTCGGTGCTCTCGGCGAAAACCGCGGCCATGGACCCCCAGGTCCAGCCTTCGTGCGAATGAGCATCGTCTGGCAGCGGCCGCGGCCACGGCTAGGGCTGGTGGTAATGGCCGAATAACTCCTGCCCGTCGTGCACCAGCGTGCCTTCCTGGGCACTGCTCATCGGGCTGCTCATGGCAATGTCAGCTTCCATGGACGCCGCCTCCTCGGAAGCACAGCCCGTCATCAGGGCAACCCCGCCAAGCAGCGCCACGATGGTCACGATTCGGGTCCGCCTCACATCCATGCACATACGCTTTTCTCCTTTGGTGGTGTCCGGTTAACTATCGAATTTGGCTCTCTGGCGCTCGAACCTCAGGCGCATGTCACGATCCTCAGATCGCGACTACTGGCGCACCAGGTTCGCGAAGCATGGCACCATCGAGATCATCCCGATTATGGAGATGCCCTAGGAGCCCGCACAGGGGTCAGCATGCGTCTCATCGTCGACCCGCACGGGACATCCGAGTGCTGGGGGCTTTTCTGTCGATCGTCCCCCATGTTCTACCATGATCCGCCATAATCCGTGGATGCACGCTGGCGCAGGCGGACCGGCCGATCTCGACGCCGCGCTCGCGAACCTCGCGACGCCGGTCACGCTGGTCTTCTTCACCCAGACGTTCGGCTGCGACACCTGTCTGCCTGCCCGGCAGATCGTCGACCAGGTCGCGGCACGGTCCGAGCTGATCAGCGTCGAGGAGTTCAACCTGGTGCTCGACCGGGACCAGGCCGAGGCCTATGCCATCCCGCGAGTACCGGCCATCGCCGTGGCGGGGAAAGCCGATACCGGCATCCGCTTCTTCGGTCTCCCCGAGGGGCATGAGCTCGTGTCGCTGGTCCAGGCCGTGCTGCTAGTGGGCTCCGGCGACTCCGGGCTTAGCGAAGAGAGCCAGGCCCTGATCGCCGCGGTCGAGCAACCGATCGACATCCAGGTGTTCGTCACTCCCACCTGATCACACTGCCCCCAGGCGGTCAGCCTGGCGCATCGCATGGCGCTCGCCAGCCCGCACATCACCGCCTCGGTAATCGCGGCGGTCGACTATCCCGATCTCGTGCAGCACTATCAAGTCACCGGTGTCCCGAAGACGGTGGTCAACGATCGCGTCGAGATCCTGGGCGCCGTCCCCGAAGCCGACTTCGTCAGCCAGGTGCTCGAGTCGATCGCATGACGTCGCCAGCGATGCCACGCCGCCTGTCTGTCGTGCCAATCGCGCTGCGGGTCGGCGCCCTGGCCGCGGTGCTCGTCGCCTCCGTGTCATGGCTGGTGTCCCCAGCCGGCGGTCAGGCCGGCACGGCGCTCAGCGATGCACCCGCCGTACTGTACGAGCTGAGCTTCCCCGAACCGGAACACCGGTGGATGCAGGTCGAGGTAACCATCGGCGGGTTGCCGCCCGAGCCGCTCAGCATGCGGATGAGCTCCGCCTCGCCAGGACGCTACGCCCGCCACGAGTTCGCGAAAAACGTGTTCGAGGTGCGGGCGTTCAACGGCGACGGCGACGAGCTCGATCCGGTGCGGTCGGAGGGGGCCCGGTGGGATGTTGCCGGCCACGACGGGACGGTCCGGTTTACCTACCGCGTCTATGGCGATCGGGTCGATGGCACCTATGTCGGGATCGACCCGACCCACGCGCACCTCAACATGCCGGCTGCTCTGATGTGGGGTGCCGGACTCGAAGCACGGTCGTCGACCGTCCGGTTCGCTCCTCCGCCGGGTCGAGACTGGCGCGTGGCGACCCAGCTCTACCCGACGGACGCCCCGCTGACCTTCACCGCCCCGAATCTGCAATACCTGCTCGACAGCCCGGCTGAGTTCGGCGGATTCGCGGACCGGACCTTCACCGTCACCAACCCGGGCGATCCCGGCCACACGCCGACGTTTCGTGTCGCGCTGCATCACGCGGGGTCTGAAGTCGAGCTCGACCGCTATGCCGCAGACGTCGAACGGATCGTGCGGGAAGCCGTTATGGTATTCGGCGAGTTTCCGCAATTCGAGACCGGCCGCTACACGTTCATCGCCGACTATGTGCCGACCGCGAGCGGCGACGCGATGGAGCATCGCAACAGCACTATCCTGAGCTCACCGGGTGCGCTGCGCACGCGGCACCGGCAGCTGCTCGGCTCGGTGTCCCATGAGTTCTTCCACGTCTGGAACGTCGAGCGGATCCGGCCGCGCTCGCTCGAGCCGTTTGACTTCGAGGACGTCAATCCGTCCGACGAGCTGTGGCTGGCGGAAGGGTTCACGAACTACTACGGGGCCCTGATTCTCATGCGCGCCGGGCTCGCCGGGCTACCGGACACCCTCGACCGGTTCGCCTCGGCCATCGATACCGTCCGTCTGGGTCCAGGACGACGGTTCCGCTCGGCGGTCGACATGAGCCGGCTGGCGCCGTTCACCGACGCCGCCAGCGCCATCGACCGAACGAACTGGGGCAACCTATTCATCTCGTACTACACGTGGGGCGAGACCCTCGGGTTGGGTCTGGATCTACTGCTGCGCGCACGCAGCACCGATGGCGACGGAGCGCCCGCACTCACGCTGGACGACTACATGCGGTTGCTGTGGCAACGATTCGGCCGGACCGGCGGCAGCGTGCCGGGGGTGGTGGACCGGCCTTATTCCCAGGCCGGCGCGCGGGCGGCGCTGGCCGAGCTGACCGGCGACCCGGCGTTCGCCGACGAGTTCTTCGACCGCTATGTCGAGGGGCATGAGGTGCTCGCCTTTGCACCGCTCTTCGAGCGCGCCGGAGTGGTACCGCGACCGCGGGCGCCGGGCCGCATGTGGCTCGGTGCGCCGTCTCTGCGCTTCGACGGCGGCGGCGCGCGGATCACGTCGCCTGTCCGGTTCGGGTCGCCGCTGTCAACGGCCGGGGTGGCGCGCGACGATGTGCTGATCTCGATCGACGGGCGCACGGTGTCCTCGGCTCGCCTCCTGGACGACGTGCTGCGAGACCTCAGTGATGGAGAACGGGTGACGCTTGGCTACTCGCGCCTCGGCGAGATATCGACGACCCAGCTCACGGTCGAGACCGATCCCGCCAGGGAACTGGTCCCACTCGAGGAACTCGGCCGTTCGCCGACACCGGCCCAGCGGCAGTTCCGCAAGGCGTGGCTCGGCTCGAGAGCGGGGCCCTAGGAGCCCGTGGTGGTGCTATGCGGGTACCGAGATGGCGCTCGGATGCGGGGACCAGATCGGACGCGGTCGGGTCGCCGGCGGCCTCACAGCCACGGTGGCGGGCGCTTGGTCGCCTCGAGCGCAATCTAGACCATCGAGCTCAGGATGAGCCCGCCGCCTACGGTGACCACGGCCAGCATGTACGCCAGACAGACACGCGATAGTGACAGCTCCCTCATGCCACCGCTCCCGTCACCCGACCGGTGAGGTTGCCGTGTGCGGCCAGATAGGCGCTCCTGACTTGGTAACTGTTCGGGTGTTCGACCAACACTGGACCGGCTTCGATGCGCTAGGGCCATGGGGCGTTTCTCCAATCTGGACAAGATGACGAAACAGCGGGGGCAGTCGCGGACGAATTGGTGTCGCCAGTAGGAGGCGTGAAGCACGAAGGCGACCGGAGGTTCGAGTGGCGAGCTGAGAATATGATTCTAATCCTAGACAGCTGGCAGACCGCAGGGAGTGCGTCGTTATCGGACACACACTCCCTTGGCTGTTGACCTGATATCTATCAACATCGCACCGTGTTTCAGGGCTTGCAGGCTGGGGAGACCTGTGACCGCAACCTATTTTCTCAAAGTGTGTTAGACCATATTTCTGCGTCGACGAGCGTCACCCAACGTCTCAACCTAAGGGGCACCATACCCAGAGGTCCAGCGCCCAGGCTTCCGCAATTCTGTCGCCGAGATAGGACTGTTTCATGTTAAGACAATATTACCCAATAAGTTATAACGATATATTCGCTCGGTGTTCTATCTGGTCGGGCCGGTCTATGGTGGTCCACCCTAGAACGTACGTTCAATAATTGGACATGCCGAACTGGGAATCTTGCAGCCGTCCTGTGAAGGATTTCGGGGGCGACCAACCCACCATCATCAGCAGCGCGTGACAGGCAGCACCCGCGATAAGTGTGCCGAGAGGCACAGGTGGTCCAAGGCAGCGTCTCCCCTTGGACGCCTCGGCGCCAGATTTCCCAGGTGGCGTGTCACGACCGGGTATTCTGTACTGGTATTCGAGACCCGAGCTACCCGAGCCACCTCATGGATGAAGCCGGTAGATCACGTCCTGGAAGGATTCCCGTCACACGGTCGTCGCACGTGCTCACACTGGTCAGTCTGCTGATGTCAGCATGCCACGAGAGCCCTATGGCGCCGACCGAGGCGCCGCAATCCCCTGACCGGATCGTCTTCGTGACCAGCGCGACGTTCACTGGTGTGATCGGAGGTGTGTCGGAGGCAGATCGCGTGTGCACCGAGCTGGCGGCCGCTGCCGGCTTGCCCGGGGTCTACCGCGCGTGGTCCAGCGACGCCACCGGTCGCTCACCCAACGTCACCTTCACCCGAACCACTGCGCCTCTCGTCATGACGTCCGGTGTCCGAGTGGCCGACAATTGGACAGACCTGACCGACGGGACCATCAACAACCCCATCGTCATCGACGAACGGGGCAACCAGCCCGACAACGTCCCGGTAGTCTGGACCGGCACCGATCCATCTGGGCACCCCGCCTCTTCGGGCGCCACGTGTCGCGGCTGGGTTGACGGATCGAGTGAAGTCCGCGGTCAGGTCGGGGTCTTCGATGCCATCGGGACCGCCTGGTCAGGGTCGCACTCGATCGCCTGCGACCAGGCGGGCCGGCTGTACTGCTTCCAACAATAGGCGGAGCCCAGGACCCGACACAACGAACGCGCCCGCGCAGCTGATCCATGCAGTCCCCGTCTCGCCACGGCTGCGGCGAGCAGGAACATCGTGGCGCAAAGCGCGTCTCATGACCGGCGCGATCAGCCGCCGAAACGGTAAACCACACCGGTCGAGAATCTGGATCCATCCAACGTCAGGTCTTTGAACAAACGCCAATAGTCCACTCCCACCCGCAGAGAGAGTCTGGCCCCAATCGGCACGTCGAGGCCGCCACCCACCTGCAACGTGCCGTGGGTCGAGGTGTCGGCAACGGTGGCGTCGACCGGAACCACCATCCGAGCGGCGACGTCGAGACGGCTCGCTCCGGCAAACAGATGCGCGAACGGGGTGATCCGTGACCCGCGAAACCGGACCCGCGGTCCGGCCAATAGTGTCCTCAATGTGACCTCGACGTCGATGAAACCGACGTCCTGCGCCCATCGATGGCGGCTGATCTCAGCGACCAGGCTCAACCAGCCGGCGGGCCGCCAGCCACCCCCGGCGAACCAGCCGAGGCCGTAGTCATCCACTAGTTCGGACTCGCCGAGGAAGCTGTAGCCACCCGCCAGCTCGATTCCGCCCGGTTGCGCCCAGCCGTTCGCGGGCAACGTGAAGCTGAAGGCGACACAACAGGCGACAATGACGGTCCTGACGACGGCAGACATTTCTGGCCGCCGGTGTCTACCAGCGGTAACCACCCTCATGCTTCGATCACCGCACGCATGATCTGCTGGCGCGTGGGCCGCGGTAGCCCCGCTCATCCACTCCACCGTCCGTCGTGCCGCCGGTGTACCTCGACGACCATCGATCCCGTCGTCTTGTCTCGTCTGCCGCCGATGGCACCGATGAACCAGGACACCAGACCTACGACGAGGGCGCCGAGCACCGCAGAAAAAAAGGACGCCACGCGGAACCCCGGCACGAGGGCGGCCGCGAGACCGAAGGCGATGCCATTGACGACAAAGTAGAAGAGACCGAGCGTCAGCACGGTAAACGGCAGTGTCAACAGCACCAGGAGCGGTCGGACGATGGCGTTGACGAAGCCAAGCACGACCGCCGAGAACGCCAGCGCGAGGAGCGAGTCGACGCGCACGCCCGGCAAGACCTCCGCGGTCACGCCCAGAGCGACGGCGGTGGTCAACCAGGTCGTCAGGAATGTCTTGCTCATCTCAGCGCGCCCGCCGTCGCGCCATCGGCGGGAAACAGCACACCCGGGGCGAGCTTGCCGTCAGGGTCCAGCGCGCGCTTGACCGCCCGCATCTGCGCGAGCCCGGGCTCGCCGTAGAGTTGCCGCAGCAGTGCCTGCTTGATTCGGTTGCGACCAACGCCGTGTTCGGCCAGGGGACAGCCACCCAGCCGGATGACCTCGCGACCACACACTAGGATCGCATCCTCACCCAAACGCATCTCGTCCGCCGTCCGGGGAAGCAGATTCGGGTGCATGTTCGCATCCGAGATGTGGCCCCAGATGGCATAGTCGAGACCGCGCGACGCGAACGCGGCGCGGAACAGGCTGAGTCCTTCGGCGAGTCGCGGATACGGCACGATCATGTCGGCGGCGACCTTTTCCATTGTGCCATCGACGGTGCGTCTGGCGATACCGATGCGACGGTTAACCGCCTCCGGTACCGCCTCGCGGAACGCGAGCAGTTCGGCGGCCCGCGTCCGGTCGCCCGGGGCGGCCAATTCGGTGGCGTCGAGGAGCCCCTCGGCATCGAGCAAACGGCACAACCGGACGATCGGCGTGTCGGGAGGCTCCGTCGAGCCCGCCAGGCCGACCTCTTCGTGAATGTGCTCCGCGGTCGTCCCGGGTTCCAGCTCCACCTGCGCAAGGAGCGCGACGCCTGCGGTGTCCGGCAGCGTCACATGGTTGCGCCGATCGGCGCCGTCCTCGCGCAGCAACGAGAGACACCGCCGGTCCATGTGCTCGATGGCAACGACGTCGAGCCCCTCGCGGTCCCCAGCACGTCTCGTCCGGAACGAGGCGTCGCGCATTTGGGACGCGACCCGGATTGCGCGCGGCTCGTCATCGAGCGCGATCAGGACCAGACAGATTGTCGGGCAGCTCGCCAGGATGTCCAGGGTCACCGACGTCACGATCCCGAGCGTCCCCTCCGACCCGACAAACAGGTCGACCAGATCCATTTCGGGGGCTGCGTGATACCCGGCCGAGTGCTTCGAGACCTCCGGCATCCGATACGTCGGGACCGGAACGGTGATCGCACCTTCCGATGTCTGGATCTCGAAGCGGCCGTCAGCGGCGCGCACCCGGCCGCGCTCCAGATCTAGCAGCTCGCCGCAGGCCAGCATGACCGTCAGGCCCCGGACCCAGTCCCGGGTGGTGCCGTACTTGAAGGTCGCGGCGCCGGCGGCGTTCGTTGAGACGATGCCGCCGACGGTGGCACCCTCGTAGGTGGGCGCCGGCGGATAGGCTTTTCCGGCAACCGTCAGCGTGTCCCTGAGACTGGTCAGCGTGACACCCGGCTGAACGGTGATGTGGGTCGGGGCCACCTCGGAGATCCCTGTGAGCCTCGACAGGCTGATCACGACCTCGCCCCTCGGCGTGGCGCCGCCGGTCAGCGACGACTGCGCACCGATCGGCAGGACCGCGGTGGCCTCCAGCAGCATCGACGCGAGCTGGGCCTCGTCGCGAGGGAAGCCGACGGCCGGCGTGTGACCACCGGGAGAGTGCGCCGCGTCCTCCAAAAACCCCGCCACCACGTCTGGGGCCGTCACCCACTCGACCGGCGTCTGACCGCCAGCCTGGGGTGGCCGCGCGAGGATCCTATGGGTCGGCATAGGGGGGGGATTATAGGGGAGACGGAGGACGGCAGACACCCCAACCGCCGCGGGAAGCCGACGCCACCGGTCGTTTGAACCATGATAAAGTAGATGACTCGTCCACAAGCCGGATCAGGCGTGCAGTCGCGGGAATAGGGTCGCCGGGGTCCGTCTTCTGCGTCCTTCCTCCTGCGTCAGACAACGGGGTTTCTCATGTTCCAGTTCCAGCGCATTGGCGCCGCGATCGGCGCCTTGGCACTTTCGCTAGTCGTCACCGTGGCACCGGTTGTGGCCCAGTCTGGCAGCGAGGTGGTCGGCCGGGTCGGCGACCGGACGGTCACGATGGCGGACCTCGACGAGGCGTGGCGACAGAACGACTCGGCGTCCAGGATGCGGATGCTCCAGGAGCTCTATGACACCCGACGACGCGCGCTCGACCTCGCGATTGGCGAGATCCTCCTCTCGCGAGAGGCCGCGGCGCGCGACCTCTCGCGAGAGGAGCTGCTAGCGCAGGAGCTGCCGTCCAGAACCCTCTCGATCACCGACGCGGATATTGCGCTGCTCTACGGGCAGAACGAGGCCGCCTTTGGCGGGCGCACGCTGGAGCAGATGAAACCTGAGATCGTGATGTTTATCGAGCAGCAACGCCCGGCACAGGCGCTGCACGCCTACATGACCGAGCTGCGGGCCAAGGCCACCGACATACAGGTCAACCTCGAGCCTCCACGCACGATGATCGAAGTCGACGCCGGCGATCCGGTGTTCGGTCCGGCCGGCGCGTCGGTTGAGATCGTGGAGTTTTCAGACTTTCAGTGCCCATTCTGCCAGCAGTTGACCGCCACACTCGAGCAGCTGAAGACGGAGTACGGCGGCGACATCAAGCTGGTGTTCAAGGACTACCCGCTACCCAACCACGCGCAGGCGTTCAAGGCAGCCGAGGCCGGGCTCTGCGCCCACGAGCAGGGCAAGTTCTGGGAACTGCACGACACGATGTTCTCGCGGCAGGACGAGCTGAGGGTCGATGACCTGAAGCGGCATGCCGGCGACCTCGGGTTGGACCAGACCGCCTTCGCTACCTGTCTCGACAGCGGGCGCTTCGCTGCGCAGGTGACCGCGGACTTGACGGCGGGCCAGCAGTACGGCGTGGCCTCGACGCCCACCGTGTTCATCAACGGTCGCGCTGTGACCGGTGCCGCGCCGTTCGAGGTGTTCGACGAGATCATCCGCGACGAGCTGGCGCGCGCGCGGCCGTGAGCCAGCGATCATCCTCTCGAACGCCACCGACCTGGTGACGACCGCCGACGACCTCGGCACACTCGCCGCGAACGTCCGGGCTACATCAGGGTCGATGACGTGGCGGCGCTGGTAGCACGCCCCTCCGCCCTGGCACCCAGAAACTCAGCTTCAGATGGTCGTTCAGCGTCCGAGCAGACGCATCGCGTCGGCTGGTGACGGTCGGTCGGCGTCCCGACCCGATAGATGGCGGCCTGGACCCCAGTGCGGCGTAGGGCGGTTGGGAGACCGCTCGTCTGCCTGGCGCGCACGGAGAGCGAGAGAGCGACGAGGCGGTGCAGCGGAATCGCCGTGGTCGACAGGCACTCGACCAGCCCACCGAGCTCGCTGATGTTCTCGGTACGGATGCTGGCCGATCGGGTAGCGCCGGCGGCGGTCCAGGTCATCCGGCCGGCCGCGACAATTGGGGAGCGAACCATGCCTCGACGGTCGGCTTCCTGATGTGCCGCAGACGTGTAGGCATTCACTCTCAGACAGCTATCAGCGTCTGCCTGTCGCGACTTCAGCGTGCGGGGCGCGCGCGCGCGCCGAACCCGCCACCACGGCGGGCGCTACCGTTCATTTCATTGTGCCAGCTCGTTCTGATGGACGGTGCAAGAGCGCGCGGCCCGGGTGCGCGAGCGACACGAGGATTCGTGATGGTGGGAGGTCGCGGCAGCATCAATCGGCGGCGAGCCGGGCGCCCTCTTCGGCGAGGAACGCCTGGTAGTCCGCCTCACTCATGATGGTCAGGAATCCGCGCATCCGGTAGTGGCCCAGACCACACAACTGCGAGCAGTTGATCTCGTAGTCGCCCGTCACGGTCGGCTCCCACCAGACCGGAATCTCCATCCCAGGGATGGCATCCTGCTTCACACGCATCGAGGTAATGCCAAAGCTGTGGATGACGTCCTGGCTCGACAGATAGGCGATCACCGGTTTGTCGACTGGCAGACTCAATTGATTGATGGTGTGAATGTCGTCGGCACCGTTCGGGTCGCCCCGGTCGAGACCGATGGCGTTGGTCGGCGTGATCAGACTAGCGTCACGACGTCCGAATCGGCCGTCAGGGCCCGGATACACCAAATGCCACTCAAACTGCTTGGCGATCACATGGACGACCGTCGCGTCAGACTCCGGTGGGATCTCGTTGACGCGTGAGGCCCATGCCGGGATGGCAAACCCGATCAGGATGATCGCCTCGACGACGGCGACCGTCACCTCGAGATAGCTCGATGCGTGGCTCTTGACCCCGTCGTAGTCGGCCGTGGGATTCGCCGATGCGCGGAAGCGGACCAGCGTGTAGACAAAGAAGATGAACCAGCCGACGAACAGCACCAGCATCAACCAATGCAAGATCACGATCATGCGGTCGATCTCGGCGGCGTGGGCCGAGGCCTGGGGCGGCAGTCCGAGTAACTCAAGCATCTAGACGTCTCCTAACGGGCCTGCGGCGATCGGGATAGCTCGATCTGCTCGCCCAGCGCCAGGCGTGATCGCTTGATCAAATACAGAAAAAAGCCGGCGAACGCGCTGAGCACGCCCGCCGTGATCCCGAGCAACACTAGGATGCCCCAGCTCGCGCCGATCGCCATCGGGGAGCTCGGATCCCCAAAACAGACCGGGCACGCCCACGACAACCGCGGCATCGCGAACACCACCGCCAAGCCCGCCAGGACCGTCCGTACGAATCGTTGCGTCATCGCGTTCGCCCCAATTCTCAATTCCACCCGATCTCACGCGTCTTGCGGATGAACTTCACAACGTAGACCGCGAGCAACCCGGCGGTCAGCAGCGCACCAATGGTGGTCGCAAGGTGCCAGACCGTTCCACGGTCGGTGCCGTGGGTGACCACTCCCCACACCGCCATCATCAGCGACAATGCGATCGACGCCAGGATGAACAGCAGGTGAAAGGCGCGCAGCGACATCAGTGGGCCTCTGCTTCCGCCGGCGCGTTGGCGTTGGGCAGCGTCTTCGGCACGCCGATGCTGTCAACATGCCCGAGCAGCGGCAGGAACATCAGGAACACCCAGAAGACCGTCGTGAGCAGCAAGGTCCAGCAGATCGCCTTGCGCTCACCGATCAGGTGCATGAAGAAGCTCGCCACCAGCGAGCCCTTCGTCGTAGCGATGATCAGGGCGATCACAACCGCCAGTGGCACCGCAGTCGGCAGGTAGGATACCGCCACCGTAAGGATCGTCAGGACGAAGAGCGCCCCCGCGACCTTCATGTAGACCGCGATGTGCTGCTTGACTTCCTCAACGCTGCCGCTCATGACGCCTCCCGCTCCTGGAAGAAGTAGCCGGAGCCTCCCGCCTCCCGCCTCCAGCCGGTCTCCCTGAGCACGCTCCCGACTACAGCAGATACAGCACCGGGAACAGGAAAATCCATACCAAGTCGACGAAGTGCCAGTATAGACCGGCGGCCTCGATCCGGTTCACGAACTGCTCCGGTTTCGTGCGCCACATCGCACTGCCTGGACCCCAGAAATACGAGTTCACGACAACCCCACCGATGATGTGCAGCCCGTGCAGCGCCGTCATCGTCCAGTAGATCGCGAGAAACGTGCTGTGGGACGGCAGGTGATCGGTGGCGATCTTCTCCCAGTACTCGTAGCTCTTGACCGCCAGGAAGGTGAGCGACAGAAGAATGGTCACCCCCATGTAGGTCTTGTACTTGCTGAAATCGTCGAGTTTGAGGGAGGCATACGCCATCACCATGGTGACGCTTGAAGCGATCAGCACGGCCGTATTGAAGGCACCGATTGGGACGTTCAGCAGGGTGGAGCCGACCGGCCACTCGGTAGCGCCGACACGCAGCAGCACATAGGTCGAGAACAGCCCGCCAAACAGCATCACCTCGGAGGCGAGAAACAGCCAGATCCCGAGCTTGACGTTGTTGAGCCCGGTATCGGGCCGTTCAGCTACGGTATAGGGAATTTCCATCGCTGGTTATACCTTCACGGGTTTCCAGGTCCTGACCTGGCCCTTACGCCTGACCTTGCATGGTGAAGTCGGTCGGCGCGCCCGGCACACTATATTCATATGGTCCTCGGTGTGCCTCGGGGGGCGTGGTGAAGTTCCCGTGCGGCGGCGGCGAGGGGGCCTGCCACTCGATCGTGGTCGCCTGCCACGGGTTGTCGCCCACCCGCCGGCCATGTCGGATGCTCCAGAAGAAATTAAAGATGAAGAAGATCTGGAAAAATCCGAGCGTCCACGCGCCGTAGGACATCACGGCGTTCCACTCCATCACCCCCTGCGCATGCGCGTATTGCATGCCCCCGTCGTACAGCCGCCGGTTCACGCCGGCCAGCCCGGTAATGAACATCGGCATAAAGACAACGTTGATGGCGATGAACGAGCCCCAGAAGTGGATCTTGCCAAGCAGATCGTTCATCACGCGGCCGGTCGCCTTCGGATACCAATAATAGATGCCGGCAAACAACGCAAACAGGGTCCCGGGCGCCACGACGTAGTGGAAATGACCGATCACGTAGTAAGTATCGTGGAAGTGCAGATCCGGCGCCGTGAGGCCCAGCGGCAGCCCGGTCAGCCCACCGATCCCGAACATCGGTATAAAGGCGAGCGCGAACAGCATCGGCACGGGGTAGCGGATCGAGCCACCATAGAGCGAGATCATCATCGCCGACAGGATGACCACCGATGGAACCGAGATGATCATCGTGGTCGTCTGGAAGAACGAGCTCATCGTGGTGCCCATCCCGGTCATGAACATGTGGTGGGCCCACACGACGAACGACATGAAGCCGAGGAAGATCAACGAGTAGACCAGTGCGCGATAGCCCCACAGCGGCTTTCTGGTGTTGTTGGCGATGATCTCCCCCACGATACCCATGGCCGGCAGGATCAGGACGTAGACCTCCGGGTGGGCCAGGAACCAGAAAAGGTGCTGCCAGAGCAGCGGGCTACCGCCACCGCTGTAGGGCAGCACCTGGTCGGTCACGACCAAGCCGCTGGGCATGAAGAAGCTGGTGCCGACCACGCGGTCCATCAGCTGCAGCACACCGGCCGCTTCGAGCGGCGGGAACGCCAGCAGGAGCAGGAACGCGGTGACCAGCTGCGTCCAGACGAAGAAGGGGAGACGCATGAAGCTGAGCCCCGGGGCGCGCAACTGGACCGCCGTCACGATGAAGTTAACCGACCCGAGCAACGACGACGTGATCAGGAACATCATCCCGATCAGCCACCAGGTCTGACCCTCCGTGGCGATGACCGACAGCGGCGCGTAGGAGGTCCAGCCCGAGTTGGCCGCGCCGCCCGGCACGAAGAAGCTTGCAAACATGACCACGCCGCCCAGGAAGAACGACCAGTAGCTGGCCATGTTCAGCCGCGGGAACGCCATGTCGGGTGCGCCAATCTGCAGCGGCAATACGTAGTTGCCAAACCCGCCGACCGCCAGCGGCACCACACCCAGGAAGACCATGATCGTGCCGTGCATGGCACCCAGCTGGTTGTAGAACTCCGGCAACATGATGCCGCCCGGCGCATTCGCCTGACCGAGGAAATTGCCGATCACGGGAATCGGCGCACCTGGAAAGGCCAGTTGCCACCGCATGAGCATCATCAAGGAGAAGCCAAATAGCAGGAACATCAGCGCCGTGATGGCGTACTGGATGCCGATCACCTTGTGATCCTGCGAAAAGACGTAGGCCTGCAGGAAGCTCAACTCGTGTGCTTCGTGCCCGTGCTCGGCGTGCGCGACATGTTCGGCGGTGGTCACGTTCTCCAAAATCGTGACTCCTTTCTGGAACCACCCGGGAACCTACCGGTCGCGCGGGGCGACGGCGCGGTCGGGATGACTGTGGAAATATCGGGCCGCAGAGCGACGACGGATAACAATAGGACGCGTAACTCCCTCACGTGCGTTATTTCACAAGCTCTCTGATGACTGCGCAATTCTATCGACGCCGCCCCGCTGGCGCAACCCCGAGTTGCCTGCCGGATGTCCGTCGCTGAATCGGGTTCCGACGCGGCTACAGCTCACCGGTGTCGACGGTCGCCGCGCGCAACACGGTCCGCGCCGCGCGCGTCACCAAGGTGAAGACTGCGATGGTGGCGACCAGACCGAGCAACATCGCGCCATAGTGAAATGGACCGCGGTCGACCGTGACCCCGCCGGCCAGTCGCGCCACGTCGCCGGCCAGGACGCCGTAGTAGGCGTAGAGCAGAGTGCCGGGCAACATGCCGATCGAGGCGAGGACGTAGTCGGTGAAGCGGACCTTCGTCAGACCCAGCGAGTAGTTCAACAGGTTGTAGGGAAAGACCGGCGATAGTCGCATCAGCAGCACCATCTTGAAGCCCTGGGCGCCGACGGCGCGGTCGATCGCGGCGAACCTCGCGCTGCCGGCCACCCGCGCCGAGATCACGCCACGCACCACATGTCGCGAGAGCAGAAAGGCGGCCGCTGAACCGAGCGTCGCACCGATCAGGACGTAGACGGTCGCTTTGAGCAGCCCGAAAATGGCGCCAGCCGCGAGTGTCATCACGGCGCCCGGCACGAACGCGAGGGTCGTCACGACGTAGCCGCCGATGAACACCACCGGACCCCAGAACCCCAGACCATCGACCCATTCGGCGAACCGCAACGGCCCGCCGAGCTGGCTCCCGAGCAGCACCAGCGCCAGGAACATGGCGGCGCCCGCGGCAATCCGTCGGCCAGACAGCTGCCCTCCGGCCGTCCGGATCGAATCGTCCCACGTGCTCATGGTGTGCTAGTGACCATCCATCTTGTCTTGGATGCGCGACGTTCCGTCGAGGGTTCGCGACCGCTCATTGTATGTCCACTCGGTGCCTGCTTGCGGCCGGGTATACTGACGCAGGAGTCTCACCCACGTGACACAACAGACGGATGTCTCGTCAGGTACGCCGCGCCTCATCGACACCAGAGGCGACGTTCCGTTTGGGTCCACGTACGCCGCTGTGGTCCTAGTCGAGCTGATCGTCCTTGCCGCGCTGTGGTCATTTTCCCGATACTTCGGAGCGTGATTGCGTCGCGTGATCCGCTCGTGTACACGTCTCAGCAGTCGGCACTCTGGCGTGAGAAGCACGCATGGTCGACCTGGCGACCAGCCACTCGCCGTCTGAGAACGTGAACCGTCCATGCATCCCATCGACTGGGCCATCATCGGCTCGTATCTGACCTGGGTGATCTACGACGGGCTGAAACGCTCGAAGGACACGCACGCCATTGAGGGCTACTTTCTCGCCGGGCGGTCGCTGCCGTGGTGGGCGGTCGGGTTATCGGTCATGGCGACGCAGATGAGCGCCATCACGCTGGTTGGCACGACCGGGCAGGGCTACGCGGACGGGATGCGATTCGTGCAGTTTTACTTCGGGCTGCCTGTCGCGATGATCATCCTGTCAATCACGCTCGTCCCCTTCCTGTACCGAGCCAGAGTGTTCACCGCGTACGAATATCTGGAGCGACGGTTCGACAAGAAGACACGCGCGCTCGCCAGCCTGCTGTTTCTAATCTCCCGGGGACTGGCCGTGGGTGTCATCATCTCGGCACCGGCAGTAGTGCTATCGATCGTCCTTGGGTGGAACCTGGTGTTCACGGCACTCGCGATCGGCGTGCCGACCACCTGCTACACGATGTTTGGCGGCGTGCAGGCGGTCACGTGGGCCGACGTGAAGCAGATGGTGGTCATCGTCGGCGGGATCTTCGCGGCGGTGGTCATCCTAATCCTGGGGCTGCCAGCCGGGGTCGGGCTGGGCGAGGCGTTGAGCGTCGCCGGCTCGACCGGACGGCTGACGACGATCGACTTCAGTCTCGACCTGAACGAGACCTACACCTTCTGGTCCGGCCTGCTGGGTGGACTGTTCCTCATGCTCGGCTACTTCGGGTGTGACCAGAGCCAGGTGCAGAGGTATCTGACTGCCGAGTCGGTCAACGCCGGGCGCCGATCGCTGCTAATGAGCGCATTCTGGAAGATTCCCCTGCAGGCGCTCATCCTGCTGACCGGCGTGCTCGTCTTTATTTTCTATCTCTTCAACGAGCCGCCGATGTTGTTCAACGCGGTGCATGAGCGCCAGGTGCGGACCGACGCGCGGGCGACCGAGTACGCGGCGCTCGAGGCACAGTTCCACGAGGCGTTTGAGCAGCGGCTGGACGCCGCGGACCGGATGATGGCCGCGCGCCGGAATGGGGATACTGCCGAGCGTTCGGACACGCGCGCCGCCTTTACCGCGAGCCAGCAGCGGGTCGCCGACATTCGGGCCAGCGCGGTCGGCCTGGTCCAGCAGATCAGTGGAGACACCACCTACAACGACGTCAACTATGTCTTCCCCACCTTTATCACGACCGCACTCCCGATCGGGCTGGTCGGGCTGCTGATCGCGGCCGTGTTCGCCGCGGCGATGTCGAGCATCGCAGCGGAGCTCAACGCGCTGTCGGCGACGACCGTCATCGACTTTTACCGCCGGCACCTACAGCCGGGGGCCAGCGACCGACACTATCTGTTGGTCTCCAAGCTATCGACCGCCTTCTGGGGCGTCTTTGCCACAGTGTTCGCACTCTACGCGGCCAACCTCGGGTCGCTGATCGAGGTCGTAAATAGGATCGGCTCGTATTTCTACGGGTCGCTGCTCGGGGTATTCGTGCTGGCGGTCGCCGTGCGCCGGGCGACTGCGAACGGAGCGTTCTGGGGGCTGCTGGCCGGCATGGCGGCGGTGGGTTTCGCGGAGACCGCGACCGAGATCTCGTTCATCTGGTACAACGTGGTCGGGACCGTCGCGGTTGTCGTGGTCGGGATGGTGATCAGCGTCCTCCAGCCTGCTCAGAATCGCTAGTAGCCAGCGGCAAGGTGTTGCGCCAGACCCATTTTTCCTGTCGTGGCACGCGTGATAGTATCTATATGCGACCATTTCAGTCGGAAATAGAATAAACAGTCAGAAGCGCTATGAGCACCCAGACCCAGACCATCGAAGAGCTTGCGACGCAAGAGTACAAATACGGGTTCGTGACCGACGTCGAGGCCGACTCGATCCCCAAAGGGCTCAACGAGAACGTCATCC